>Ga0134125_10000111_pt1 | contig 123339 bp, 124 predicted proteins | sample KB31751_FD_96464 | JGI IMG/M metagenome (GOLD analysis project Ga0134125, IMG submission 96464) | Terrestrial soil microbial communities with excess Nitrogen fertilizer from Kellogg Biological Station, Michigan, USA - KB3-175-1 | ecosystem: Environmental > Terrestrial > Soil > Unclassified ... | reverse complement strand
TGCCTCCTGCCATGCGCGCTGCCAGCGCTCCTCGATGCTCGCCGGCACGTAGTCCGGCGTCACGCTCTGCGAGGCCATGCTCCCCCCGATCGGCCTTGGTGTTGGTGGTGCTGGTGCGTTTGTCACTCCAAGGATGTCGCCGGGCACTCGGAGTCCCGGCGACGGTGACGTGTCTTCGATTGGTGCTGCTGCAGTGCGCCCGACGGGATTCGAACCCGCAACCTTCGGCCCCTAAAACCGATGCTCTTGGGCTGACGTTCGACTTGTGGCTCCGGACGGGGACCGCGGAAAGCGGCAAGAGCCACTAGAAGAATGATCCCCCAGCTCGAAGGCTCGCACCCGCCATTGCGCACGCGTCTATTTATTCGGCCGTTGACCAGTTGAGCTACGGACGCTCGCAACTGCCGCGAGCCGCCACCCCCTGGCCGGCTCGCGGCCGATCATACCGGAGGGCCTCCGGGACGGTCAACGGAGGAGGCGCGAGCCCGAGCGGTTGCAATCGGGCGCCGGGCCCCTGTAGGCTGGACCGTGGGTCGCCTTCGTCTGATGGGGGATGCGGCGGCCGACATCGGGGATGCATGCCGCAGCAGCGGCCTCGTACGAGGTACGATTAACTGTGTCATCAATTAATGCTCCGGGGGCGCAGGAGCTCACCTCGCGCACGACGGTCCGCGTCGTCGAGCTGCACGGCCCCGGGTCGGTGCGAGCTGCCGAGCGCGCCGTGCCGAGCGGCGGCGCGCTCCTGCAAGTCGAGACGACCGGCGTCTGCGGGACCGACCATCACATCTACGCCGGCCGCCTCGCGGTGCCGACACCGCAGCTGCTCGGCCACGAGGTGATAGGGCGGCTGATGCGCCTGCCGGACGACCACGGGCTCGTGACGGCGGACGGCGCGGCGCCCGCGATCGGGAACCGCGTGCTCGTGGCGCCGGGCGTGCCGTGCGGCGACTGCGAGGGCTGCGCCCGCGCCGGCCGCTGCCTGGACCGCCCCTGCTACGGCCTCACGATGGTCGGGGACGGCCTCACCGGCGGCTTCAGCCCGCTGATGGAACTGCGCGCGGGCACGCGCGTGTATCCGGTGCCGGACGCGACCCCGCGCGAGCGCGCCGTCTTCGCCGAGCCGCTCGCGTGCGTGTTGAGCGCGCTGCGCAAGGCGTTCGGGGCGGACTACGTCCCCGCCGGGATGGACGGGCTCGTGCTCGGCTTCGGCGCGATCGGGATCGTCGCCGCCGTCGCGATCCACGCCGCCGGCGGCCGCGCGACCGTCGTGGAGCGCGACACGCGCCGCCGCGCGCTCGCCGCCGCGCTCGGCTTCGCGACCGTGCCGGACACGAGCGAGGTGACGCACCAGTCTCGGCTCGTCGTCGACGCGGCCGGGACGCCGACCGCGTTCGCGGCCGGCCTGCAGCTGCTCGCCTGGAGCGGCACGCTGATCGAGGTCGGCAACTTCGCGGACCTCGGCCCCATCCCAATCAAGCCGAACGACATCTGCCTGCGCGACCTGCGCATCGTCGGCAGCGGCGAGACGTTCTACGAGGACTTCGCTCCTGCGATCGCGATGGTGAGCGCGACGCCGATCGACCTGCCGCGCGCGATCACCGACGTGCACGAGTTCGGCGCCCTGCGCGACCCGAGCGAGCTGTTCGCCGCGCCGGCCGCAGGCAAGGCGCTGGTGACGTTCGCATGAGCAGCTCGAACGGCCATCAGTCGTTGGCCGGCGCGCAGGTGCTGCTGCTGACCCCGTTCGACGAGGACGGCGAGGTCGACGAGGGCTCGCTCGCGGCGCTGCTCGAGTACGTGATCGGCGCCGGCATAGACGGCGTCGTCGGCGGCGGGACGACGGGCGAGTGCTTCACGCTCTCGGTCGAGGAGCAGGCGCGGCTGATGACGCTGATCTCAGAGCAAGTGCGCGGCCGCGTGCCGCTCACGTTCGGGATCGGCAACAGCGCGACGAGCGTCTCGATCGAGCTGGCGCGCCACGCGCAGGAGCTCGGCGCCGCGTGCGTGATGCTCCAGCCGCCCTACTACTTCCAGCATTCGCCGGAGGCGATCGACGCGCACTTCCTCGCGGTCGCCAACGCGGTCGACGTGCCGCTGATGGTCTACGACGGCGGCGCCGGGATCGAGCTGAGCGTCGAGCGCGTCCGCTCCCTGCACGAGCGGGCGGCGAACATCCGCTACGTGAAGATGTCGATCCCCGACCCGGCGAAGGTCGGGGCGATGCGCGCCGGCGCGCCGGCGGTCGAGCCGCTCGCCGGCGACGAGCTGATGATGCTGATGGGGATGCGCCACGGCGCGATCGGCTCGACGGTCGGCTGGGGCAACGTCGACCCGGAGGCGATCGCCGGGATCCACCGCGCGTTCGAGCGCGACGACCTGCCGGCGGCGCGCTCGCTGCAGCTCGGCAAGGTCGTGCCTGCCGTCGGCGTCTGCATCACGGCCAAGAACGCCTACATACGTTGCTACAAGGAGATCCTCGCGGCGAAGGGCGTGATCGCGTCGGCGACGACCCGCCTGCCGCTGACGCCGCTCGACGAGATCCGCAGAGACGAGGTGCTGTCCGTCATGCGGGAACTCTCGGTGCTCTGAGGGCTGAGGAGGCGATCCCGGCTGCCCGAGCCAGCGCTCGTTCTACTGGACCTCGACGGCGTCCTGGTGGATTCGAGGGACGCAATGGAGACGGCGTGGCGGGCGGTCCAGCACGACCTGGGCGTCACGACGCCGTTCGACGCGTACTTCAGGGAGATCGGGCGGCCGTTCCGCGACATCGTCGAGCGGCTCGGGCTGGCCGGCGAGGCCGATGAGATCGAGCGCGTCTACCGCGCCACCGCGCTGCGCGAGGCGCCGCGCGTGCCGGCCTTCCCGGGAATTCACACCGCGCTGGCGCGGCTCGACAAGCGCGGCGCGAAGCTCGGCGTCGTGACCTCGAAGGCACGGTCGCAGACCGACTGGACGCTCGCGCAGTTCGACGTCGAGTTCGCGACCGTGCAGACGCCCGAACGGCGCCGCCCCGGCAAGCCTGCCCCCTATCCGCTGCTCGTCGCGGCGAGCGAGGCCGGCGTCGGCGTGCGCGAGAGCGTGTTCGTCGGCGACATGGACGTCGACGCGCTCGCGGCGAAGGCGGCGGGGATGCGCTTCCTGCACGCCGCCTGGGGCTACGGCGCGTGCCCGGCCGGCGCCGCGCAGCTCCGCACGCCACCCGAGCTGGGCGAGATCGGAGCGGCGGCTCCGCTCGCGGCCTGAGCGCTACGCGAGGATCACAGCGTCGCCGACGCGCACGCGGCCGGCCTCCAGCACGCGCGCGTGGACGCCGAACGGGAGGCGCTCGGTCGCGTCCGGCTGCGCGGCGGCGCCGCGGTAGGCCTCCAGGTGATGGAGCGTCGGGAAGTCGACGACGCCGGACTCGGCGTTGCGCGTCGTGACGGCGCAGCGCCCGACGTGCCCGGTTACGCGCACCAGTGCGGTGCCGATCCGCAGGGTGCGCCCGAGCCAGCCGTCCTCCGCGTGCGCCTCGACGCCCTCGATCCCGATGTTCATGCGGAAGCGGCGCGGGTCGACCGGAACGGCGTCGCCGCTCTGCACGCGCAGCCGCTCGAGCGAGGCGCGCGAGAGCAGCGTGACGGCGCCGTCGCGGCCGCGATCGACGCCCGAGACACCGTCCCGCCCGCCGGGCGCGGCGACGAGCCGCAGCGCCGCGCCGGCATGCTCGGACAGCGCCGCCGAGAACGGCCCGGCGACGGGCCGGACGCGCAGCGCGCCGCGATAGAAGCCGACGTCCTCCGGCGCGCCCAGCTCGATCGCGTCCTCGACGACGCGGCCGTCCGGGAAGCGCAGCGTCAGACGGCCCTCCGCCGCGTCGTGCTCGGCGACGACGGCGAGGAGCGCGCCGTGGCGCTTGCCGTTCGCCATCGCACCGGTCGCGTCCACGAGCAGGAACGCACGATCGCCCACGATCCCCGTTCCCGTCAGCTCGGCCTCGCGCAGCTCCTGCACGCGCAACCCCTTGACCGGCGTGAACGAGATCCAAGCGATACGGGCGCTCACGCGGCCGATGCTAGCCGTGGATCGGCTGGCTAACGGTCGTATCACGGGATACCATCGTCTTCATGAGGGACGGCGGCGACGCAGTCGACCGGGCGGCGCGTAGTGATGAGGCCACGACCGCGCGCGGCAGAAAGCCCGTCGCGGAGCTGGCCACCGTCCCACCCGCGCTCACCGCACCGACGCTGCTTGCGCGCTGGCGAAGCCTGCCGTACCTGGATCCGGCCAGACTGCGCTCCGACCTCGATGAGCTTCTGCCCGCCGACGGGCTGGACGTCGTGGAGGTCGAGCCTCCGCGCTGAGCCGACGGCCGCGGGCGCCGGCCATGCCGGCTCATCGGCCGCGGCCGCGGCGGTCGGCATCGAGACGGCGGCGGTCGCGCTTGGTCGGGCGGGGGCCGCCGGGGAGACCACCGAACGGGTCGAGGCGCGCGGCGATGCGGCGCTGCTCGGCGAGCCGCTCGCGCTCGGCGACGCTCTCCGGCGTCTCCTCGTAGAGCGTCTGCGCGATGCTCGCCGGCCCGCGCCGCTCCGCGAGCCCGCGCACGAGCACGACGCGCGGCACACCGCCGATCGTCAGCTCGATGCGGTCGCCGACCGCCAGCTTGCGGCCCGGCGGGACACGCCGGCCGTTGATCTCCACGTGACCGCCCTTGACCGCCTCGGCCGCGATCGGCCGCGTCTTCGCGAGCCGTGCGGCCCACAGCCACTTGTCAATCCGGACGGCTGGCGCGTCCTCGCTCACGCTTCCACGTTATCTCCGCAACGCCCACGCCGCGCGGTACATTCGAGCCGTCGATGGCCGACGATGGGTCCCACCGATCCCCCGGGACGGACCTCGTGCCGCTGCACGGCGGGCGCGGCGTTCCGCGCGAGCTGGCGGTGGCGACCGACCTCGCGCTCGGCGTCGGCGCGCGGGCGCTACGGGTCGCGTGGCGGCTCGGCTCGGCCGGGCGCTCGGCGGCACGGATCGCGGCGTCGCTGCCGGGCGGCGGCCTCGCGCGGCGGACGGCCGCGACGCTCGCGCGGCCGCTGCTGGACGACGGCGCGCATGCGCGGGCGCGCAGCGTCGAGCAGGCGCAGGCGCTGCTGGAGGCGGTCGTGCCGGCTGTCGTCGAGCTGATCGACGGGGACGCGATCGTGCGGCGCGTCGACCTCGACGCGGTCCTGTCCGCGGTCGACGTCGACGCGCTGATCGCGCGGGTGGACGTCGACGCGGTCCTCGCGCAGGTCGACGTGGACGCGCTGATCGCGCGCATCGACGTCGATGCGATCGCCGCGCGGATCGATGTCAACGCGATCGTGCGGCGCGTCGACATCGACGCGGTCGTCGAGGAGACGGAGCTGGGGACGATCGTCGCGCGCTCCACGAGCGGCTTCGCGAGCGAGGCGCTCGACGCGGCGCGGGCGCAGACGGTGACCGCCGACACGCTCGTGACGCGGATCGTCGAGCGCGTGCTGCGCCGGCACGGTCCGGCGCCGCTCGGACCGCCGCTGCTCGTCGACGAGGAGGACAAGACAGGCGAGGCTCCATGACCCGCGCCCGCGACGCGATGGAGCACCAGGGCCACTACGCCGGCGCGGTCAGCCGGCTGCTCGCGTACGCGGCCGACACCTTCCTGATCGGCGTCCTCTTCACAGCGGGGCTCGCGCTGCTGCGCTTCGCCGTCGAGGCGGCGACGCCGCTCACGCTCGACGTCGAAGGCGCCGTCTTCGCGGTCGGCGCGTTCGTGTGGGCGGCGCTCTACTTCGGCGTCTCGTGGGTCGGCTTCGCGCGCAGCCCCGGCATGTCGCTGCTCGGGCTGCGGATCGTGCGCGGCGACGGCGCCGACCTCGACCAGCGCCACGCGCTGATCCGCCTGCTGGCGTTCCCGCTCGGCTGGCTGACGTTCGGCGTCGGCTTCCTGCCGATCGTCGTCGGCCGCACGCGCCAGGCGATCTACGACCGCATCGCCGACACCGCGGTCGTCTACGACTGGGACGCCGAGGCCGTCAAGCTGCGCGAGCTGGCGCTGCGCGGCGGGCAGCGGCGCACGCTCGGCACGAGCCCGACCGCGGACGGCTGAGGCTCAGCGCCCGAACCAGCGCGCGCGCCGGCTCGCGCCGAACTCGACCTTCTCCGCGACGAGCGCGTCGGACGGCGCCTGGAAGGTGCCCGTCGGTCTCGGGCCGCCGAGGAAGTCGACGTCGACCCGGCCGACGCGCCCGGCGCCAAACTCGATGTAGCAGGAGCCGCGGCCCGCGTAGCCGTCGGCGTCGTCCGCGCCGCGCACGCGCGCGATCAGCTGCTCGGCGACGACGCGCGCGGCGCCCTCGGCGAACACGCCCGCCTTCGGAACGCCGACTGTCGCCACGTCGCCGACCGCGTAGACGCCGGGGTATCTCGTGGCGAGCGTGGCGGAGTCGACCGGGATGTAGCCGTCGACCGTCATGCCGGAGGTGATCACGACGTCGGGCGCGCGGTGCTTGGGCACGCCGAGGAAGAGGTCGTACGGCAGCTCGCCGCCGTCGCCGGCGAGCACGGCGACCTTGCGCGCCGGATCGAGCGAGGCGACCGGGTTGCCGGGGACGAAGCGGATCTCGCGCGCCGCGAACGCCTCGACCAGCGCGGCCGAGGTGTCCGGCGAGGGCGGCACGGGCGTGTCGAACGGGATCGCGAAGGTCAGCTCGCAGTCGTCGCGCAGGCCGCGCGCGGTGAGCTGGTCGTGCAGCAGCAGCGCGCACTCGCTCGGCGCCGGCGGGCACTTGAACGGCGCGCCGCAGACGCCGATCACGACGCGGCCACCGGCGAACTCGGGCAGCGTCTCAGACAGGCGCATCGCGCCCTCGACCGAGTAGAACTCGTCGGCCTCGGCGAGGCCGAGCGTCGCGTCGAAGTCGTAGTCGGCGCCGAGCGCGACCACGAGCACGTCGGCCTCGTGAACGGTCGCGTCGGTCTCGACGCGTCGCGCCTCAGGATCGATCGCGACGATCGTCTCCTGCACGAAGCGCACGCCGGGCTTCACGACGTCGCGATACGGCAGGCGGACGGCATCGAGCGTCGTGCGACCGAACATGACGTCGAGCTTCGAGTAGCCGAAGACGAACGCGTCGGCCTTGTCGACCAGCGTCACCTCGACCTCGTCGCCGAGCGCATCCGACAGCGTCGTGCACAGCTCCAGGCCACCGAAGCCGGCTCCCAGGACGAGGACGCGCAACGCCACGGCGCGAGCATACAGCGGCCTTGCGGCGACAGAGGGCTTGCTTGAGGACCCCCGTGTCCGTACACTTGTCCGGACAAAGGAGATTCCGTGACTGCGACCAAGAGCAATCGCCTCGAGGCACGACTGACCCCCACCGAGCGCAAGCGCATCGAGCAGGCTGCCGCGCTGGCGGGCGAGCCCGTCTCCTCGTTCGTCGTGCTGGCGGCGCTCGACCGAGCCGAGACGGTCGTCAACGAACAGGCGTCCACGGTCGTCCCTGCCGACTACTTCGATCGTCTGCTCGCCACGCTCGACGAGCACGGCCGCGCCCCGGCGCTCGAGCGCGCTGCGCGGCAGGCGCAGCAGCGGCGTCGGATAGCGGCGGCGTGAGCCACCGCATCGAGCGGCTTGCAGACGGTCACGACCTCAGCGCCTTCGCCTCCGGTCAGCGTTCGCTCGACACGTGGCTACGCGAGCACGCGCACGCCGCGACCCGCCAGGGGACGCGGACGTACCTCCTGCTCGAGGAGCGCTCCGCGGCCGTGATCGGCTACTTCGCGATCGCGCCCCACCTCCTGGAGCGCGACGCGATGCCGCGACGCATCGGGCGCGGCGCGCCGCGGCGCATCCCGGCGATCCTGCTCGCCAAGCTCGCGCTCCACGAACGCCTCCACGGCAACGGGCTCGGCAGCGAGCTGCTCGTCCACGCGCTCACCACGATCGTCGACGCCGCGCGCGCGGCCGGCGGGCGTCTCATCGTCGTGGACGCGATCGACGACAACGCCGCCGGCTTCTACCGCGCACATGACTTCGAGCCGACGCCGAGCGATCCCCATCGGCTCGTCCTCAAGCTGAGCACAGTCGCCCATGCGCTCGACCTTCCGTGGCCGTAGGCGGCCCGCAGCCAACCGCGATCGGCGATCGGCAAGCGACGCGGCGGAAGTCCCGGTAAGGTGGGCGGGCGCACACGGGCTCTCGGGATCGGAACTGGAGTTCGTCGTCGCGCGTCGCCGACCTGCGAGTGCCGCACCGTCGTGAGCGCCTGGATCGACATCGTCGCGATCGCCGTCCCGCTGCTGGCCGCCGGGCTGCTCGGGGCCGGGCTGCGCGGGCCGCTGCCGCACGCCGCGCTGCCCCTGCTGTTCGCGCTGATGGTGACGGGCATCGCGCTCGGCTATGTCGCCGCCGCGCATGGGCAGGCGGTCGCCGGCGGCGCGGCCGCAGCGGGCGCGGTCGCCGCCATGCTCGCGCTGGCGGCGGCGATCTTCACGCTCGACGCGCAGCTCGCGGCGGCCGGCGCCGGTCCCGGCGGGCTCGGCGACACGCTGCTGCTCGCCGGCCTGCCGCGCTCGGCGAAAGCGCGCTGGCGCAGCTTCGAGCGCGACCTGTGGGCGTACATCGCCGCCCACAATCCCGGTCGCGGATCCTCGTCGGACGACGACTGACCGCCGCCGCGCCGCGCGTCACGCCGCCGCGCGCACGCGGTCGACGGCCAGCGCCACGCGGACGGCGTCGCGCAGCCGCACCTCGATCGAGCGCCACCCCAGTTCGCGGCCGACGAGCTGGCCGATCTGCACCGTCGCCCAGTCGACGTAGTCGCGCGGGACCGCGACGGTGCACGGCATCCCCGGCCTCGGCTCCGCGGCGCCCGTCCCCCACGCGAGCCACGGCTCGGGCGCGACGAACGTGCAGATCGCGTCGAGCTCGGCCTCGGTGACCTCGGCGATCAGCGCGCGGTCGTCGGTCCACGGCCAGAAGCGCCCAAGGTCGGCCTCGGTCACCGGCCCGGCCGGCCAGTGGTACATCACGCCCTCGATCGCGGGCTGGTGCATGCCGACGACGGGGACGACCGCGGCGGTCGCGCCGGCCGCCTCGCGCAGCGCGTCGGCGGCGAAGACGGCGAGCGAGATGTCGTCGCCGAAGTCGATCGTGAGCGGCTCCGGGATGTGCCCGATCACCTCGGACTCGGCCTGCTCGATCGCGGCGCGCCCCGGTCCCGCCCACGCGCGGGCTGAATCCTCGACCGTGACCAGCTCGACGCGATGGCGCCCCGAGTCCAGGTCGAGGTCGATCACGCCGACCTCGGCGCCGAACGCCCATGGCTGCGCGTACGGCATCCCGTCGACGACGCGGCCCCAGCGCCCGAGCGTGTGGCCGAGCACGATCGCGTCGACCGCGCCGCGCCAGGGCTCGGTCAGCTCGAGCACGGGCGTCGGGTCGGGCAGGTGCGTCCCGTCGGGGGCGACGGCCCAGTCGACGCCGAAGTGGAACAGCGCGACGACCGCGATCGCGCCGTCCTCGCGCAGCGCCCGCGCATGGTGCTCGACGATCCGCGCGAGATCGGTGCTCGCCTGCGGCGCGTACGGCGTGAAGGCGGCGACCTGCGGGTGCGTCAGCCCGATGAAGCCGACCGGGCCGGCCTCGCTCGCGATCAGCGCCGTCGCCGGCAGGCCGACGTCGACGTTCGCGCAGACGACGGGGAAGCCGAGCGTCGGGCACTGCTCCTTGAGGTGCGCGAGGCCCAGGTCGAACTCGTGGTTGCCGAGCGTCGCGACCTCGATCCCCAGCTCGGAGACGGCGCGGAAGCTCAGCGCCGCCCCGCTCGACGCAGACAGCGGGCCGCCGTTGCTGAAGTCGCCGGCGTCGGCCCAGATCGTCGGCTGGCCGTCGCGCAGGCGCTCGACGGCGCGGCGCAGCGCGTCCCCGCCGGGAAGCTGCCCGTAGCTCGTCGCCATCGGCGAGAGGGAGCTGAGGAAGTCGTTCGTGCAGACGATGCGCAGCGATGTCATGAGGCGGCTCCTGGAGGTCGGCGGATGAGGCGTTGGAGGGCGGAGGCGCCGCTGCCGGCCAGCCCCGTCAGGCCGCGCGGGGCGCCGAGGACGACGACGATCAGCAAGACGCCGAGCAGCAGCTGCCAGGTGCTCTGCAGGCGCTCGCTCAGCTGGTGGTCGGCGAGCTCGATCGCGAGCACGCCGACGAGCGGGGCGAACAGCGCACCGGGGCCGCCGACGGCGAGCCAGATCAGCGCCTGGACGGAGAAGACGACGCCGGCGGTGTCGGCCGACATGAAGCCGGAGGCGCCGACGTAGAGCGCGCCGGCGAGGCCGGCGAGCGCGGCGCTCGCGGCGAAGCCGAGCGCGCGCAGGCGCCGCACGTCCACCCCGAGCGCCTCCAGGCGGATCGGGTCGTCGCCGGCCGCGCGCCAGCGCCGCCCCGCGCCCGAGCGGCGGAAGGCCGCATAGGCGAGGTAGACGACCGCCAGCCAGGCGGCGTTGAAGACGTAGATCGAGACCTGCGAGCCGCCGGCGATCCTGCGCGTGTAGGGCGGGATCCCCGAGAGCCCGTTGCTGCCGCCGATCACCGCGAGCTTGAGGAAGACGGTCGCCGCGATCACGCCGACGCCGAGCGTCACGAGCGGCGCGTAGACCTCGACCGAGCCGATGCGGAAGACGGCCATCCCGACGAGCATCCCGACGAGCCCGCAGAGCGCGACCGCCAGCACGAACGCCAGCAGCGGGACGCCCGCGAGCTGGACCCCGCTGAGCGTGTGCAGCACGCCGTCGAACGTCGAGGTGTGGCTGTCGCCGCTGCTCAGCAGGTCGTAGTTCGTGCCGGTCGCGTCGGCCTGCGGGCCGCGCAGCAGCAGGCCCGCGACGTAGCCGCCGCCGGCGAAGAAGGCGCCGTGGCCGAAGCTGACGATGCGGTTCTCGCCCCACAGCAGGTCGAGCGAGATCGCGAGCATCACGAACGGCAGCCACAGGGCCAGCAGGCTGATCGTGAAGTCCGACAGGATCAGCGGCGCGAGCGCGGCGGCCAGCCCGAGGGCGAGCGGCGCAGCGCGGCGGCGGGCGAGGAGGCGCGCGCGCATGCTCACACCCGGCTCGCGACGAGCGTTTGACGGCGCAGCGCGACGATCGCCAGCGCGACGCTCCAGACGACGACCTGCGCGAGCACGTCGTCGGCCGGCACGGCGACCGCCGCCGTCAGCAGCCCGACGCCCGCCGCCCACATGAGCGCGTTGCGGATCGAGCCGAGCCCGGCGAGGATCACGACGAGGAAGGCGCCGACGAGGTAGCTCAGCCCCATGTTCGGATAGACCGAGTCGAGCGGGGCGACGAGCGCGCCCGCGAGCCCGGCCAGGCCCGTGCCGATCGCGAACGCGAGCGCGTTCACGCGCCCGACGTTCATGCCGAGCGTCTGCGCGACGTCGGCGTCCACCGTCGTCGTGCGCACCTTCAGGCCCATCGCCGAGCGCGTCAGCCAGATCGCCATGCCGACGCCGACGAGCACCGCCGCGGCGATCAGCACGACCCGCCACAGCGGGAACGTCTGGCCGAAGCCGAGCGAGACCGCCCCGGTCAGCGGCAGCCCGACGTAGCGCAGCTGCGGCCCCTCCACGATCAGCACGAGCTGGCGGATCACGATCGCCAGCCCGAACGTGCCGAGCATCGACTTGACCGGGTCGTGGTAGAGCCAGCGGATCAGCGCGCGGTCGACGAGCAGGCCGATCGCGCCGACGATCAGCGGCGCCAGCGCGATCGCCGCCCACGCCCCCACGACGGGGCTCAGCAGCACCATCGCGTAGGCGCCGAGCATCACGAACTCGCCGTGCGCGAGGTTCACGACGCCCATCACGCCGTAGACGATCGTGAGGCCGAGGGCGCTCAGCGCGAGCACCGCGCCCACGCTGAGCCCCTGCGCGACGATCTGGACGAGCACCGCGCGTCGTCTCCCCTAGATGGTTGATTCCACGAGATTCGTGGATGCGAGGGGTGCGATGGGCGGATGCTGGGCGACGCGCGGTGTCGAAGCCAATGCCGGCGGCATTGGCGAGACGCCGCGTGGCGTCCAGCGCCGCCCAGCGCGCCCGTCGCGCCGCGAGATCGTGGAATCAACCATCTAGCTGGCCTCACGCCGCGGGCAGCTCGGGATCTTCGACGCCGGCACGATGCTCGGCGGGAACGGATCCGGATCGCGCGGCGCGAATCTCTGCACGATGTCGTAGAGCGCTCTGTCGTTCGCGCGCCCGAGCGAGACGGTGTGCGTCGTGTGGTGGTTGTCCTTCACCGTGACCGTGCCCTCGCCCGGGGCGTGCGCGCTGACGCCCGGGAACGCCTTCAGGATCGCCTGCGGCGTCGCCTCGCCGGCCTTCTCGATCGCCGCGGCGAGCAGGTAGGCCGACGTGTAGGAGGCCTGCATCGGCATGTTCGTCGGCTGCGCGCGGCCGTATCTCTCCTGGTAGCGCTGGACGAACGTCTTGTTGTCGGGCGTTCTGGTCGTCTCGAAGTACGAGGCCGGGAAGTAGTGGCCCTTCGCGGCCTTGCCGCCGACCGCCGCCAGCTCCTGCTCGGTGCAGATGCCGGAGAAGATCGGCGTCTTCTCGGGCGTGAAGCCGGCCGCCTGGTACTGCTTGAGGAAGGCGGGGATGCCGGCGCCGACGATCGTGTTCCAGATCAGGTCGGGCTTCGCGGACTTGATGTCGGACAGCGCCGAGCCGAACTCCGTCTGCGTGAGCGGGAAGAAGCGGTTCGCGATCACCGTCGCGCCCTGCTGCTCGGCGAGCTTCTTGACGATCGCGTTGTAGGTCTGCGGGCCGACGTAGTCGGAGCCGACCATGTAGATCTTCTTGCCGGCGTTCTTGACCATCCAGTCGGTCGTGTCCGTCAGGTGCTGGTTTGCGACGAGCGACGTGTAGATCACGTTCGTCGAGCACTCCAGCCCCTCGTAGAACGTCGGGTAGAGCAGCACGGCGTTGCCCTGCTCGTAGACCGGCAGCACCGCCTTGCGCGAGGCCGAGGCGTAGCAGCCGATCGTGGCCGCGACTCTGTCGTCGTTGACGAGCTTGCGCGCCTTCTGCACGACGACGCTGAAGTCGGACGCGTAGTCCTCGACCACCGGCTCGAGCTTGCGCCCACCGATGCCGCCTCTCGCGTTGATCTCGTCGATCGCGAGCATCGTCGCGTTCTTCATCGAGGTCTCGGCGATCGACAGGTCGCCCGAGAGCGAGAACAGGACCCCCACCTTGATCGCGTCGCTGGAGCCGCCCCCCGCGGCAGCGGTGCTCGTGGTTGCGGTGCTCGACGTGCCGGTCGACCCGCACGCCGCCAGGAGGCTGCCGACGGCCGTCGTGCCGACTGCGGCGGCGCCGGCGCGCTTGAGGACCTCCCGTCGGGTGGGCTGCAGGCTGGTCATCGATCTCCTCTTTGTGGGTTTTGGGGGGTGTGAGAGAAGTCAGAGCGCGAGCACGAGCCCGCGCACCTCGGCGGAGTCCGGAGCGCCGGCGGCGACGATCTCGCCGCCCCGCATCAGCGCGACGTCGTCGCACAGCCGGTTCACCACGTCGATCCGCTGCTCGGCGAGCACCAGCGTCAGTCCGCCCGCGCGCAATGCGTCGAGCGCCGCGACGACCTCGTCGACGATGCTCGGCGCGAGCCCCTCGGTCGGCTCATCCAGCAGCAGCAGGTGCGGGCGCCGCAGCAGCGCGCGCGCGATCGCGACCTGCTGCTGCTGTCCGCCGGAGAGGACCCCGGCCTGGCGGCGCTCGAGTGCGCGCAGGCCCGGGAACAGCTCCATCACGTCGAAGACCGGGCCGTCGGCGTGCGCGCTGAGCTGCGCGGCGCGCAGGTTCTCCGCGACGGTCAGGTCGGGGAACAGCCGGCGTCCCTGCGGGACGAGCGCGAGGCCGTGCGCCGCGCGCCGGTGCGCGGGCCAGCCGGTCAGCTCGACGCCGAAGCTGCGCACGCGACCGCGCGTCGGCAGCAGTCCCATGATCCCGCTGATGAGGCTCGTCTTGCCGACGCCGTTGCGCCCGACGAGCCCGACGGCGCTGCCCGGCGCGAGCCACAGCTGCGCCGCGCGCACCACCGGCACGCCGTCGCGCAGCACGTCCAGCTCCAGCTCGAGCGCGGGCGCCGGTGGCGCGCCCGCGCCGACCGCGCCTTCGGCACCGGCGAGGACGGGGCGTTCGGCCAGTAGGGCTTGGCCAAGCCCTACCCGCTCAAGCGGCATGCGCGGCCGTTCCCAGGTACGCCTCGCGGACGACCCGATCGTCGGTCACCTCGTCGAACGTGCCGGTCCGCAGCACGCGCCCGTTGTGCATGAACGAGACGCGATCGGCGATCGAGGCGACGAAGTCGAGGTCGTGCTCGACCACGAGGAACGTCCCGCGCTCGATCGCTCCCAGCTCCTCGGCGAGGCGGCCGCGCTCGCTGCGCGGCATGCCGGCGGTCGGCTCGTCGAGCACGATCACGGACGGTCGCTGCAGCAGCACCATCTGCAGCTCGACCCACTGCTTCCAGCCGTGGCTGAGCTGCTCGCCCGGCACGTCGCCGATCTCGTCCAACTGGACGCGCAGGTGGTCGAGGCCGGCGCCCGGGGCGGCCAGCCGGAGCTGCTCGCGCACCGTCAGTCGCGGGAAGGTGCGCGGGATCTGGAACTTGCGTCCGAGCCCGCGCCGCGCGCGCACGTGCGGCGGGCCGGTGAGCGTCTCGCCGTTGAGCGCGACGTGTCCTTCCTGCGCGGTGACGTGGCCGGTGATGACGTTGGCGAGCGTCGTCTTGCCGGCGCCGTTGGGGCCGATCAGCACGTGGATCTCGCCCGCCCGCAGGTCGAGCGAGACGTCGTCGAGGACGACGGTCGGCCCGAACGCGACGCAGACGCCCGCGCACGTCAGCGTGCCGCCATCGCGCTGCGGCCGGGATGCGCGCAGGGGACGCGCGACGTCGAGCTGGGACACGGCGGGGACGGGGACCGGGACGGTGACGCTCATCGGGTCATACCTCCGCGAGGACGTGGTGGCGGACGGCGCCGACCTCGTGGCGGGTCCACGAGCCGTCGGCGAAGCTCCAGCGCTGCTCGGACGGCGCCAGCAGCCAGGACTGCGCGCCGCGCTCGGACGTAGGCGCGCCCCCGCGGATCCGCGTGCAGCGCACCGCCTGCGCGAGCGGATCGATCTCCACGACGGCCGCCTCGTGCGGCCGCTCGACGAGCGCGGGGACGCAGATCTGCAGGACGTTGCCGTGCGCGATCGCGTCGCGCACGTGGACGTGCCCGCTGAGCACGACCGTCGGGGTGCCCGTCGTGCCGAGCAGTTCCAGCAGCAGGCCGCGGTCGAGCAACTCGCCTGGGAACGGCAGTCCGGCGGCGGCAAGCCGCGCGGCGTGCGGCACGAGCGGGAAGTGGCTGACGAGGACGGTCGAGCGCGTCTCGCCGTCGACCGGTCCCAGCCCGCGGTCGCGGGCCCAGCGGTGCTCGGGGTCGACGCCGACGGGACGGAGCGTCACGAGCTGCTCGCGGGCGAGCGCGTCCGCGCGCCGCCAGCCGGCGCGCACGGCGGCATGGGCGGGGACGAGGTCGCGATCGCGCAGCACGTCGTGGTTGCCCTCGACGACCGCGAGCGGGATCGGCGAGACGTCCAGCAGGCATTCGAGCGCGGCCGCGCACGACGCCTCGTCGCCGTGGTGCGTCAGGTCGCCGGCGACCACGAGCAGTTCGCAGCCGTGTTCGGCGAGGGTCTCGACGGTCGCGGCACACCGTGCCGCCAGCCCCTCGAAGTCGTAGGGCGCGTGCCAGCGCTCCGGCGCGTGCGGCGCGACGCTCCAGTGCAGGTCGGCGAGCACGCCGAGCTTCACAGCCGGTGCTCCCCGAGGATGTCGGTGTAGTGCTCCAGCGCGTGTGCCGAGCGGCGCTCGTCGCGGCTGGCGACGGCGACGAGCAGCGCGTCGAGCAGCGCGAGATGCGCCAGCCGGCTCGCCATCGCCTCCAGGCGCAGCGCGAGCTCGCGGCTGCCGGCGACGATCGTGTGGTCGACCTGCTCGGTGAGCGGCGAGACGGCGAAGCTCGTGATCGCGACCGTCGTGGCGCCGGCGCCGCGCGCCGAGGCGGCGGCCGCGAGCGTCTCGCGGGTGGAGCCGGTGTGGCTGACGATCACCGCGACGTCCTGGTCGCTGAGCAGGCGCGCCTGGACGTGCTGGACGTGGACGTCGGAGGGCGCCTCCGCGAGCACGCCGACCGCCGAGAAGCGGTACGCGGCGTCCTGGCACAGCGGCGCCGAGGTGCCGACGCCGAAGAACAGCACGCGGCGCGCGTCGGCGATCGCGGAGACGACGGCGTCGAACGTGTCGGGATCGACGAGCGCGCCCGCGTCGCGGACGCTTTCGGCGCCGGCGCGGGTGATCTCGACGAGCACCGCGCTGCGCGGGTCTTCGGCCGCGCGCGCCTGGTCGGTGCGGGCCTCTTCGAAGACCGCCAGCTCGTGGGCGAGCGCGAGCTTGAGGTTGTGGAAGCCCTTGAAGCCGAGCTTCTGCGCGCAGCGGATCACGGTGGCGCTCGAGGTCGAGGCGAGCTGGGCGACCTCGCTCGCCGACTTGTAGATCACGACGTTCGGCTGCTCCAGCACGACGCGCGCGACGCGCACCTCCGCGGCCTGCAGGCCCGGGAGATGCGCGTGGATGCGCGCCTGCACCTCGCGTGCGGCGCCCAGGTCGGTCGGTGGTAGATCAGTCGACATGAGTTGAGTAAGACTGTGCGGCGGCTTCCGGTCCGTCGGGATCGACTGTACGATGCGATTCACCGTGACCTCAAGCTTGGTAACCAACAATTCACAGCCGTTAACAAAAAGGCCGCAAGCTGCGGTTTTCGACTGCGATGGACTGCTCGTCGACTCACAGATCTGCTGGGAGCGCGCTTATGCGCGCGTCGCGGCCGCGCGCGGCCGCCCGCTCGACGACGTCCGCCTCGACCGCCTGCTCGGCGCTTCGGTCGCGGGCGCCGCGGCATTCGTTAGCGAGGATCTCGGCGAGCCGGTCGGCGCCGAGGAGCTGCACGCGGCGCTCGCCGCGAGCTTCGCGGCCGATCCGCCGGAGCCCCTGCGCGGAGCGCGCGAGCTGATCGCTGACCTGGCGGAGCGCATGCCGCTGGGGGTCGCGAGCAACGGGCCGCGAGCGATCGTCCTGACCGTGCTCGACCAGCTCGGCGTGCGCGAGCTGATCTCCGCGGTCGTGAGCGCGGAGGAGACCGCGGGCGACAAGCCGCAGCCCGACGTCTACCTGGAGGCCTGCAGGAGGCTCGCGGTCGCGCCGGGCGACGCCGTCGCGTTCGAGGACTCGCCGCTCGGCGCGCAGGCGGCGCGGCGCGCGGGCCTGTTCGTGGTCGCGGTGCCGTCGGTCCCCGGCGCGGCGATCGACGCCGATCTCACCGTCGCCAGCCTGGACGACGCGGAGCTGCGCACGCTGCTCGGCCTCGACGCCGACGAACCGGCACCCTCGGCGGCCGTCGCCGGCTGACCACCCGGCCGGGTCTGATCCCCGGTCCACCATGCACCGGATCTACGTGTGTCCATTTGGGGGTCGTATAGGGACCCAAATGGACACACATCGGGAGGCCGCGGGCGGCGGCGCAAGCGCAGCCCCGCCCGCGCGGAGCTCAAACCCAGACCGGATTGCTCCAGGCGCGCCGGCCGTCGGCGTCGACGACGGTCACACGGCAGAAGCTCCCGCGGAAGCGCGAAACGTCGAAGGCCGCCTCGGTGAGCAGCGGCGGCCCGAGCCGCCAGCGCCAGCGCCGCCACAGCCGGCTCGGGCCGGTCAGCAGCACGCGCGCGCACGGCGAGCAGGCGACGCGCAGCGTCTCGCCGTCGAGCGCGAGGCGGGTGAGTGCCGGCCCCTGCGTGGAGTAGTAGGCGCCCGCCTTGAGCGCGGCGAGCAGCGCGGCCGGCTCGCGCTCGCGCGCGTAGACCTGCACCCACGCGCCGAACGCGTCGGGGCCGTCGCGGAAATGCGCGTCGTCGGCGGCGACGGCGTGCAGGCGGCGACCGTCGGCGAGCAGCGCGTCGAGGAACGGCGCCGCGATCGCGGTGTCGGGCCGGTAGATCCACGACTGGTGCGTATAGACCTCCACTGCGTGGACGGCGTCGAAGCCGGGCAGCCCGGCGGCGACCTCTGGCCGCAGGCCGTTGAGCCCCGGATGCAGCAGCACGACGAACGCGCCGGCCGCGGCGGCGCGCGCGATCGCCCCCGCGTGCTCGCCTGCGCGCGGCGGCGCGAAGTCGAGCGGCAGCCCGACGGCGGCGACCCAATAGACGTTCGGGTCGGACCAGTCGGCCGAGCTCAGCTCGGCGCCGATCAGCGTCGTGAAGTCCGCATTCTGCAGGGACGTCGTGTCGGCGATCGGCCAGCCGTAGCGCTCCTCGCAGTGGTCGGTGATCGCGACGAAGTCGTAGCCGGCCTCGCGGTACGTGCGTGCCAGCTCGGCGGGCGCCAGCGCGCCGTCCGAGCGGTCCGAGTGGCAGTGCAGGTTGCCGCGGAAGAAGCGGCCCGGTCCGCGCGTGAGCAGCTCACCCATCGGTCCGCTCCACGATCCGGCGCGCGGCCGCGGCGGGCGTCGTGGCGCCGTGGTTCTCGACGATCAGGTCGGGCGCACGCGGGAACTCGGGCACCAGCTCGCGGCCGACGACCGCGCCGCGCCCGCCCGCGTAGACGCGCTTGTCGCCGTCGCGGCGCGCCAGCTCGTCCGCCGGTGCGCGCAGCCACACCTCGAAGTAGCCCGGGATGTGCGCGCGGTTCCATTCCTGCACCTCGTGGAAGAGCGAGACGGTCGCGCAGATCACGACGTGGCCCTGCTCGGCGAGCTGGCGCGCGAGGCGGCCGTAGAAGCGGGCGAGGTCGAGGCGGTCCTCGCGCGCGTAGCCGGTCTGCCAGGGGAGCGCTTCGCGCAGCGCGTCGCCGTCGAGCATGACCGGCACGACGCCGCGCTCCAGCAGCAGTGCGCGCAGCTCGCCCGCGACGGCGCTCTTGCCGGTCGAGGACAGGCCGGTGAGCCAGATCGCGCGCGGCGTCATCGCTCGTCCCCCGTTCGCGGGCCGGCGCCCGCGGTCGGCGCGCTGCCACCGCCCGCCAACCCGCCGGTGCCGCCTCCGCTCGGCCGGCGCTCAGCCCCGCGCGCCGCCGCGACGAACGCCTCGAAGATCCGCTGCTGCTCGGCGTCGCGCGAGGAGGTGTCCTCGGGGTGCCACTGCACGCCGACGATCCAGCGCGCGCCCGCTTCCTCGATCGCCTCGACGAGGCCGTCGTCGCTCCAGCCGGTCTCGACGAGCCCCTCGCCGAGCCGCGCGACGGCCTGCTGGTGGTGCGACGAGCACGCGCGCAGGGCATCCGTCCCCACGGCCGCCGCGAGCCGGCTGCCGCTCCGCAGCCGGACTGCATGCTCGCGCCACGCCGCGCTCGTGCCATGGCCGGCGGCGATGGTCGGGTCGAGCTGCTGCGCCAGCGAGCCGCCGCGCGCGACGTTGACCAGCTGCATCCCGTGGCAGATCGCGAGCACCGGCAGCGCGCGCGCCGCCGCCGCCTCCAGCAGCGCCAGCTCGCACGCGTCGCGCAGCGGGTCGACGTCGTCGCGGCCGCCCCCGGGCTGCCCGCCGTACAGCTCAGGCGCGACGTCGTTGCCGCCGGTCAGCAGCAGCCCCCGGCAGGGCGCCAGCGGCCGCTCGGCAGCGCGTGCCCCCTCGCGACTCGGCGCGAGCACGACCGGGCGCGCCCCGGCTGTCGCGAGCGCGCGCAGGTAGGAGCCGGGCACCGGCCCCAGCGGCGAGCCGCGCCGGCCGCCGACGGCGATCGCCGGCGTCGCGCCGTCAGCGCTTCCAGCTCCCTGCATCCCCCCTCCCCCATGGATCAATCGATTACCTGAAGTGAGACCCGAGCGAATCGTTTGTTACATCAACGAACCGCTTGACACACATTAACGATCATCGCTAGCCTACCGCGCTGGCACTAGCAGGGGGACAAGGGGGAAGATGTAATGAAGTCGTTGCCATGGGATTACAGTTCCCTGGCCGAGAGCTACCACGGGCGCCCGCCCTACGCGGACGCCGTGATCGATGATCTCATGGCGATCGCCGGCGTCGCGCCGGGCGATCGCGTCTGCGACATCGGCGCCGGCACGGGGCACCTGAGCGTCCATCTCGTCGCGCACGGCCTCGTGGTCGACGCGGTCGAGCCCAACGACGCGATGCGCGGCGTCGGCCGCGAGCGGCTCGCGGACGCGCCGGTCGAGTGGTTCGAGGCGCGCGGCGAAGACACCGGCCGGCCGGAGGGCGCCTACCCGCTGGTGACGTTCGGCTCCTCGTTCAACGTCGTCGAGCACGCGCGCGCGCTCGCCGAGGTCGCCCGGATCCTCGACCGCCCCGGGTGGGTGGCGATGATGTGGAACCACCGCGAGCTCGACACGGACCCGCTGCAGACCGAGATCGAGGCGGTGATCGCCTCGCGCATCCCCGGCTACGACTACGGCACCCGCCGCAGCGATCCGTCGGGCGACGTCGCGGCCTCCGGCCTCTTCCACGCGCCGCGCTACCTGGAGGGCAGCGTGCGCCACGAGGTCGACGCCGACGAATGGGTCGAGGCGTGGAACTCGCACGCGACGCTGGCGCGCCAGGCCGGCGACCAGATGGAGCAGATCGTCGACGAGATCGCCGCGCGCGTCGCACACGCCCAGGACGGCGGCCGTCTGACGGTGCCGTACACGACCCGCTGCTGGGTCGCCGAGGTCAAGGGCCCGTGACGTGGCCGCGGACGGCTTCACGTTCGGCACGAAGGCGGAGACGCTCGCGACCCTCGCGGGCCGGCTCCGTCACGGCGTCGTGCTGCCGCTCGACTGGTTCACCGTCGGCGAGTGGCAGGCCGACGAGCACGCCGTGCTCGACCGCCTGTGCAGGCACGAGTGGGCGAGCGGAGCGCTGATCGTCCGCAGCAGCAGCCTGGACGAGGACACCGAGACGGCGTCGAACGCCGGGCACTTCCTGTCCTGCGGGCACGTCAGCGGGCGCGGCGAGCTGCGGCTCGCGATCGAGCAGGTGATCGCCTCCTACGAGGGCCGCACCGACGCCGACCAGGTGCTCGTGCAGCCGGAGCTCGACCACGTCGTCGCCAGCGGCGTCGCGTCCTCGCGCGAGCCCAGCGGCGGCGGCCCCTACCGCGTGATCACCTACTCGGAGAGCGCCGACACCGACGCCGTCACCGCCGGCCGCGACGGGACCCGCAGCTGGTACTGCCTCGCCTACGAGGACGGTGCGCCGCCCTCGCCGCGCCTCGCGGGCGTGCCGGCGCTGATCGACGAGCTCGAGCAGCTCGCCGACGTGCCGTTCGAGCTCGAGTTCGGCGTCGCCGACGAGGGCCCCGTCGTGCTGTTCCAGGTGCGACCGCTCGCGACGAGCAGCAAGGGCATCGCGAGGAAGGCCCACCGCGCCGCGCTCAAGGAGTGCCGCTCCCAGCTGCGCCGGCTCTCGCGCGCGCGCCCGCCGGCGCTCGGGCCGCTCGGCGGCTTCGGCGTGATGCCCGACTGGAACCCCGCCGAGATGATCGGCGTGCGGCCGCGGCCGCTCGCGACCTCGCTCTACCGCAATCTCATAACGGACGAGATCTGGGCCGAGAGCCGCGCTCGCTACGGCTACCGCGACCTGCGCGGCGTGCCCCTGCTGGTCGACTTCTGCGGGCTGCCCTACATCGACGCGCGCGCCAGCTTCAGCTCGTTCGTGCCCGCGGCGCTCGACGACGCGACCGCGGAGCGGCTGGTGGCGCACTACATGCAGGCGCTGCGCGCGCGGCCCCATCTGCACGACAAGATCGAGTCGGCGATCGCGCTGACGGCCTACGACTTCGACACGCCGGCCAGAGCGCGGGAGCTGGTCGAGCACGGCGTGCTGACGGCGGCGCAGGCGGGCGACGTCGTCGCTGCGCTGCGCGTGCTGACCGTGCGGATGATGGCGAGCAACGGGCCGTTCGCGCGCGACCTCGAGACGGCGGCGGAGCTGGCGCGGCTGCACGTCGACGGCGCCCCCGTGGCCGGCTTCCCGCTGCGCCGGATCGCCGAGCAGCTCGACCAGTGCCGCGCGCTCGGCACGCTTCCGTTCGCCGGCCTCGCGCGCGCCGCGTTCACCGCGGTCGGGATCGTCAACAGCCTCGTGCGTCAGGGGGTCTTCACCGACGAGCAGGGAGCGGCGCTGATAGGCGGCGCCAACGACGTCACGAAGGACCTGCGGCGCGACTTCTCGACGCTCGACCGCGACGGCTTCCTCGACCGCTACGGCCACCTGCGGCCGGGCACCTACGACATCCGCTCGGCGCGCTACGACGAGTCCTTCGAGCGCTACTTCGATCCCGCGCACCGCGAGCAGGCGGGCGTCGCGCACGCCGAGTTCGCGCCCAATGCGGCACAGCTTGAGGAGATCGGCCGGCTGATCGAGTCGCACGGGCTCGCGTGCGAGCCGGGCGAGCTGATGGACTTCGTCCGCAGCGCGATCGCCGCGCGCGAGCGCTCCAAGCTCGACTTCACGCGGCTCGTCAGCCAGGTGCTCGTGGACGTGCGTCAGCTCGGCGAGCAGCTCGGCTTCGACGCCGACGACATGTCGTACGTGCCGGTGACCGTGCTGCGCAGACTCGCCGCCGGGCTCGACGACGTCTACGCCGCCCTGACCAAGGCGATCCGGCGCGGGCGGGAGCGCTATCGCGTCACGGAGACGCTGTGCGCGCCGGCGCTGCTGCGCGACGAGGACAGCTTCGGCAGCTTCGTCACGATGGAGGACGAGCCCAACTTCGTGACGCATGCGCGCGTGATCGCGCCGCCCGCCGACGTCATACGGGGCGACGAGCTCGACGGGCGCATCGCGATGATCACGTCGGCCGATCCCGGCTGGGACTGGATCTTCACGCACCGGATCGCCGGCCTCATCACCGCGTTCGGCGGCGCCAACTCGCACATGTCGCTGCGCGCGCTGGAGCTGGAGCTGCCGGCGGCGATCGGCGTCGGCGAGGACCGCTTCAGGCGCTGGCTCGGCGCGCCGCTGCTCGAGCTCGACGCCGCCAATCGGCTCGTCCGCCCGCTGGCGGACGCCGCCCGGCCGGTCGCCGCCCACGCCGCACGGTCGGGAAGCGCCTGAGATGCAGGGGCTGATCCTCGCCGCCGGCCGCGGCTCGCGCATGTCCGCGCTCACGCAGGCCGGCCCCAAGTGCCTCGTGACGGTCGGCGGCGGGACGCTGCTCGCGCGCCAGGTGGCAGCGCTGCGGGCCGCCGGCGTCGAGCGGATCGGCGTCGTCGGCGGCTGGCGCGTCGGCGCGCTGCACGGGCGCGGCGTCGAGGTGCTGCACAACCCCGACTGGGCGACGACGACGCAGGTCGGGACGCTGTGCCGCGCGGCCGAGTGGCTGCGCGCGGCGCCGACGCTCGTCAGCTACGGCGACATCGCCTTCTCCCCCGCGACCGCGCGGCGCCTGGCGGCGTGCCCGGCGCCGCTCGCGCTCTCCTACGACCGCGACTGGCACGCGCTGTGGCGCCGGCGCTTCGCCGATCCGCTCCAGGACGCCGAGACGTTCGCGCTCGACGAGCACGGCCACGTCTGCGAGATCGGCGGACGGCCGCGCCCGGACGAGGACATCGGCGGCCAGTACATCGGGCTGATGCGGTGGACGCCGTCGGCGTGGCACCGCTACGGCGGCGTGCTGCGGGCGCTGCAGTCCAGCGCGGACGGCCGGCGCGTCGACATGACCGCCGCGCTGCGCCTGCTCGTGCAGCGTCACTACGCGGCCATCGCCGCCGTGCCGGTCGACGGGCCGTGGTTCGAGTTCGACTCGGAGCGCGACGTCGAGCTGGGCACGCCTGTCATCGACGCGATCGACCGGCTCCTCGGGGCCGCGGCATAGACAAGGAGGAAGGGATGTCAAGCATCGCCGGGTTCGAGGACCTCGACCTGTTCAACCCGCCGGAGACGTACACATCGGCCGCGCGCGGCTACGACGCCGCGCAGCCCGGCTGGGGCCGCGTGATCGACCACTCGCTCGAGCTGCTGGCGCTCGCGCCGGGCCACTCCGTGCTCGACGTCGGCTGCGGCCCGGGGATACTGTCCGTGCTCGCCGCCCCGCAGGTCTCGCCGGGCGGCTCGGTGACCGGGGTCGACGTCGCCGAGGGGATGCTTGCAGTCGCGCGCGAGAAGGCGGCCGAGCAGGGCGTCGGCGACGCGGTCGCGTTCCAGCTCGGCGACATGCACGAGCTGCCGTTCGCAGACGACAGCTTCGACGCCGTCGTCTGCTCCTACGCGATGTTCTTCGCGCAGAGCGTGACCGCGGTCGGCCGCGAGCTGTGGCGCGTGCTGGCGCCGGGCGGCCGGCTGGTCGTGGCGACGATCGGCGAGCAGTTCTTCGAGCCGATGTGGGGCGAGTTCCGCCGCGAGAGCGCACGCCTCAGACCGGACCTCGACGTGAGCATGCCGTGGGAGCGCCGCCAGGTCGCCGACGGCGGGACGCTGTGCGGACTGCTGGCGGCCGGCGGCGTGCGCATCCGCGGCCTCGAGGTCGAGGACGTGCCGGTGCCGCTGTCCGGTCCCGACGACTGGTGGGCGATCGCCGAGGGCACGGGGATCCGCCGCGCGATCGAGGAGATGGGTCCCGAGGCGGCGGCCGAGGTGCGCGCGGCGAACGCGCGCTCGTTCGAGCAGCAGGGCGTCGCGAGCGTGACGATCTCGACGAACTTCGTGCTCGCGGAGAAGCCGCGCCGCTGATGGCCGCGGTCAGCGCCGACGGCCACGGGCGCGCGGCGCTGCTCGCGCGCGTGGACGGCCGCCTGCCGGAGCTGCGGCCCGCGGAGCGGCGCGTCGCGCAGCTCCTGCTGGAGCAGCCGGCGCGCGCGACCTTCACATCGGTGGTCGAGCTGGCGGAGCTGGCCTCGACGTCGAGCGCCACCGTCGTGCGCTGCGCGAAGCAGCTCGGCTTCGCCGGCTTCCACGAGCTGAAGGCCGTCCTCGCGCGCGAGCTCGCCGGCAGCAGCCCGCCCGCCGAGCGGATCGACGCGCAGCCCGACGCCCGCCTCACGGCGCTCGCGCAGGTGACGGCGGCCGGCGCCGCGTCGGTTCGCGACGCCGGCGCGCTCGTCGACGCCGGGGTGTTCGAGGCGAGCGTCGCCGCGCTCGACCGGGCGCAGCGCGTGCTCGTCGTCGGCGTCGGCAGCTCCGCGGCGCTCTGCAAGGACGCCGCCTCGCGCTTCACCGCGATCGGCCTGCACGTGGAAGCGGCGGCCGACGTCCACGAGCAGCACCTGCGCGCGCGACTGCTGCGGACCGGCGACGCGTGCCTCGTGCTCTCGCACACCGGCACCTCGCGCGAGACGCTCGCCGCTGCGCGCGCGGCGGTCGCGGGGGGCGCGAGCACGACGGCGATCACGAGCTTCGCCATCTCGCCGCTGGTCGAGCTGGTCGACCACGCGCTCGTCGTCGGGACGCGCACGCTCGCCCCTCACCTTGCGCCGCTCGCCACCCGGCTCGCCCACCTCGCCCTCGTCGACTCGCTCGTCGTGGCGGTCGCACTACGCGACGAGCCGCGCACGCGCCGCGCGCTGGCGCGGCATGCGGACGGGCCGCCTTGACGACTCGCCGTCCTGCCCCGTCAGTCGGGGCAGGTGACGGCCGCGAAGCTGACGCCGGGCGTCTGGTTGATCGCGAGGCACTTGCCGTGGTCGACGATGTCGATCGCGACGTGCGTCTCGTGGTTGGACTCGAGCCGGCGGCCGAGTCCGGTGGGACCGCCGCCGAGCGCCCCCGCACAGGCGACGCCGAGACCGGCCGAGAGCGCTTTGTACGTCGCGAGGCCGACGGCCTCCGCCCCCGGGCCCGTCTCGGCCGTTGCGCCGGCCATCGCCAAGCCCGCGCCCGTGGCGAAGACGTCGCTGAAGAAGCTGCAGGCGATCCCACCTGCAGCGCCGACCCAGTCGCCGGAGGCGAAGTCGCTCGCGACCGAGGCGCGATCGCACAGCGTGCCGGTCGCATGGCCCGCGCCGGACGACCCGCCGCCGTAGGCCGCGGCGGCGATCAGCGCGCACGCCATCGGCCCAGTCAGGGTGAGCCCGTCCGGCTTGCCGAAGCCGGCGCAGACCTGGTTCAGGCTACCCTCGCGGTCGTACGTCATGACGCGGCCGACCGTGTGCGCGGCGCCGTTCGGGTACTGCGCTTGGCAGATCCGATCGGCCGTGGGCGTCGATCCCCCGGCGGCGCCCTGCTGGTCGGCGCTCGCGCTGCAGCCGTGGTCCAGCGCGGTCGCAGGATCGACGGCGAGGTAGTCCAAGCCCCCGGCGGCCGGGTCGTCGGCCGAGCAGCGCACGACGTTCTGCGCGGGCGGGTCGTCGAACGCGACGTCGGCGAAGCTGCCGCCGAGCTGGACGACGGGCCGGATCAGCAGCCGGTCCGCCGTGTCGCGGCCGGTCGGGTCGTCAGCGCCGCCGCCCGCGACGACGAGCCACGCGTTCCACGACTTGGGCTCGCCCGACGACGGGGGCCAGTGCACGTCGCCGCCGTCCACGCCGCCGTCGGACTGGTTGCACTCGGGCGGCACGTTGCTGTACGTGACGCCCCACAGCAGAGCCTGGTCGGACGGCCCCACCTGCGCGCCGTCCCCGACCTCGCTCACGTTGCCCAACTGCACGGTGAGGTCGACGGGCGAGGCGGACGTCACCTGTGCGGAGATGTGCAGCGGAACGGCGACGCCGTCGTGCACGCCGAGGTTGGAGAGCAGCGTGGCGCAGCTGCGCACGGCCTCGTCGTCGACGTCGCCGATCCGCTGCGGCTCGCCGACGCTCACGCCGATCGACGCGCTGTCGCCGCCGTGGTCGCGCGCGGTCGCGCCGGCCAGCGGCGAGGTCGCCGCGGACTCGGTCTGCTTGATCGCGCCGAACGTCACCGTCGGGCTCGTCGAGACGTCGGCGCCACAGCCGCTCGCCGTCACGACGCCGAGCAGCACCGCAAGCGCGCCGCCGCGCGAAAGCCGCATCTTCAGGCCAGCCCTCGTCAGCTCAACCGGTGGCGACCTCGAAGAACTGCTTGAGCGTCATGTCGGGGTGGCTGGCGCAGTAGTACGGGACCTCCGGCTGGCCCAGCGGGGTCGCGTAGTCGGGCTTCTGATACTTCCCTGCCAGCTGCGACACGAGCGTCTGCTGGTCCTGCGGCGATGCGGCGAGGAACTGCCGGCATGTCGACGACTCGCTGATCGAGGCCGCGCCGCAGCCGGCGACCGACGCCCCGATGGCCGCGACGCATGCGGTCGCGCTTGCCAGGGTCCTGAATCCGTCCCTCAACTCGGCTCCTAACCTCTTAGTGGCAGTTTGCGCCACTAGATTTCAGTAGTTAGGGCCGCACTCTATCGCCGCCTCCGGCGGTGCGTGGATGCCGTGCCGTGTTCAGCTTGGCGTGCGACGGACCTCGGCCACGTCGAGCGTGACCGGATCGATCACGACGCCGTACGCGAGGTCGGCCTGCTCCGCGCTGATGTAGCCGTTCGCCACGTCCGCGACGACGTCCTCGACCGGCCGCGCGTGCGGATCGCCCCAGCCGCCGCCGGTGCCCGTAACAATCGACACCACCTCGCCGCGCTCCAGCCGGTAGCGCGCCGACTTGCCCATCGTGACGACGCGCCCGTCGTTGTGCGTGAAGCGGATCTGGTTCGGCGATCCGACGGCTCCGCCCGCCGTTCCCCACGGCGGGTACTTGTGACGCCCGCACGTCACGGTGACGAACAGCTCCTCGGACGTCACGCGGTAGGAGCGCACGCAGCCGCGGCCACCGCGGTGGCGGCCAGCACCCGCCGCGGGCGCGGTGTCGAGCGCGAACTCGTCGAGCATGAAGCCGTAGCGCGCCTCGGCGACCTCGACCGGGATGACGTAGGTCTCGCCGTCCGAGACGCACATCAGCCCCTGCTCGCCGTCCTTGGCCACGCCGGCGCCCCAGCCGCCGGTCGCCGCCTCGGCGCAGAGGAACAGCTCGCCCGTGTCCGGATGCGTGCCGGCGAACACCGAGCCGCACACCGACAGGAAGTGCCCGGCGGAGAGCCGCTCGGGCAGCGACGGCGCGAGCGCCTTCCAGATCAGGTCGCTCGCATAGTTCGCCGTCTCCCAATACGCCGACACCGGCGACGGCCGCTGCGCCGTGAAGATCGTCGCCGGGGGGCAGACGATCCGCACCGGGCGGAAGCACCCGTCGTTGATCGTCATCGACGGATCGGTGATCGCCAGGAACAGCGCGCGGACGACGGAGTTGAGCCCCGTCTCGGTGCAGTTCACGGGTCCGGGCACCTGCGGATGACTTCCCGTGAAGTCGGCGACGAACTCGTCGTCGGTGATCGTCACCTTGACCTGGACCGGGAACGGCCCGTGGCCGATCCCGTCGTCGTCGATCATGTCGTCCGCCTCGAACGTGCCCTTCGGCAGGCCCGCGAGCGCGTGGCGGGCGAGCTTCTCGCCGTGGTCGAGCAGCGCGTTCATCGACCCCAGGACCGCGGCCACCCCGTGCTTGTCGCACAGCTCGTGGAAGCGCTGCTCGCCGAGCCGCAGCGCGGCGGCCTGCGCGTGCATGTCGCCGAGCGTCATCGCCGGCAGGCGGACGTTCGTCTCCAGGATGTCGATCACGCCCTGCACCGGCGTCTCCGCCTCCCACACCTTCACGCACGGAAGCTGCAGCCCCTCCTGGAAGATCTCGGTGGAGTCGGTCGTCCACGAGCCCGGGTCCTTGCCGCCCAGCTCGGTCCAGTGCGCCTTCGACGCCGAGAAGGCGACCAGCTCGCCGCCGTAGTAGATCGGCACGACCAGCGTGACGTCGGAGAGGTGCGTGCCCCCGCCGCCGTACGGATCGTTGGTCATCAGCACGTCGCCGGGCTTCAGGCCGTCGACTCCGAACTTCTCCAGCACCGACAGGACCGCGGCCGTGAGCGTGCCGATGAAGCCCGTCACCCCGTTGCCCTGCGTGATGAGCTGCCCGTCTCTGTCCGTGAGCCCGGAGGCGAAGTCGAGCACCTCGTAGATGATCGGGCTCTGCGACGTGCGCCCGAGCGCGATGAACATCTCGTCGCCGATCGCGATCAGCGAGTCCTTGATGATCTCGATCAGGAACGGGTCGAGGTCCTGCGCAGGTTCGACGGGCATCGTCAGTCCTTTTGCGTGATCACGAGGTTGCCGTGGCCGTCCACCCGCACGCGCTGGTCGGGGAAGACGATCGTCGAGGCCGCCTCTTCCTCGACGACGGCCGGTCCGTCGAGCTCGTCGCCCGCCCCGAGCCGCGCCCGGTCGTAGACGCGCGCCCGCTGGCGGCCGAGCTCGTCGAAGTCGACGTCCCGCTCCTCCTTCAGCGCACGGTCCGGAGCGCCCGCAAGCGCCGCCTGCTCGGTCGCGCCGACCTTCGTCACGGCGCCCCAGCCGGTCAGCCGGAAGTTGACGTACTCGAGCGGGGCGTCGAGGCGGAACGTGTAGAGCTGCTCGTGCATCTCGTGGAAGCGCCGCTCCAGCGCCGCGCGGGCATCGTCGTCGAGCGCGCCCGCAACGGGGACCGTGACCGTGTGCTCCTGCCCGGCATAGCGGACGTCGACCGCCCGCGCGAACGTCACGCGCTCGGGGTCGTGGCCGTCGGCGACGAAGGTGTCCAGCAGCCCCTGCTCCAGCTCGCGCCAGACCCCGTCCAGGTCCTCCGTCGTCCAGTCGGCGCTGCGCCCGAAGCGCGTCTGCACGACGTCGTGCCGCAGGTCGCTCGCGAGCATCCCCCAGGCCGAGAAGACGCCGGGGTGCGGCGGGATGATGACGCAGCGCGCCTGCAGCTCACGCGCCAGCGCGGGCGCATGGATCGAGCCCCCGCCGCCGAACGCGACGAGCGCGAACTCGCGCGGATCGCGCCCGCGACGCACCGAGACGAGCCGCAGCAGGTGGATCATGCTCGCGTTCGCCAGCCGGATGACGCCGAGCGCCGCCTCTTCGACGGACACGCCGAGCGTGCCCGCGATCTCTGAGAACGCCTCGCGCGCGCGCTCCACGTCGAGCGTGACGCGCCCGCCGAGGAAGTAGGTCGGGCTGATCCGCCCGGCGATCACGTTCGCGTCGGTCAGCGTCGGCAGCTCGCCGCCACGGCCATAGCACGCCGGGCCGGGGTCGGCCCCGGCGCTCTTGGGGCCGACGTGCAGCGAGCCCGCCGCGTCGAGCCAGGCGATCGAGCCGCCCCCGGAGCCGATCTCGATGATGTCGACGACCGGCACCTTGATCGGGTAGCCGGCGTTGGCCGGCGTGCGCTCGATGTGGTACTCGCCCGTGAAGGGGACCGCGCCGTGCTCGACGAGCGAGGACTTCGCCGTCGTCCCGCCGATGTCGAGCGTGATCACGTTCTGCTCGCCGATCGCCGCGCAGATCGCCGCGGCGCCGATCACGCCGCCGACCGGGCCCGACTCCACCAGGTTGATCGGCGTGCGGGCCGCCGCGTCGAAGCGCAGGACGCCGCCGTTGGAGCGCATCGCATACAACGCGGGTGCCGGCACGCCGGCCGTTCCGAGCCGTTCGGAGAGCTCGAGCAGGTAGTGCGATGCGACCGGCTTGACGTAGGCGTCGAGCACGACCGTCGAGGCGCGGTCGTACTCCCGCCACTCGTTCGTCAGCTCGTGCGAGGCGGTCACCGAGACCTCCGGCCACTCCTCGCGCACGATCCGTGCGGCCGCCCGCTCGTGCTCCGCGTTCGCGTAGGAGTGCAGGAAGCAGATCGCGACGGCCTCGGCGCCCTGGCGCCTGACCTCGGCCACGGCGCGCCGGACGTCGTCCGCGTCGAGCGGCGTCAGCACCTCGCCCTTGTACGAGATGCGCTCGGTCACCTCGACGCGCAGCGAGCGCGGCACGAACGGCGGCTGCTTCGTGTAGAGCAGGTTGTAGAGGTCCGGGCGGTTCGACTTCGCGATCTCCAGCACGTCGCGGAAGCCGCGCGTGGTGATCAGCGCCGTACGCGCGCCCTTGCGCTCGGTGAGCGCGTTGATGATGACGGTCGTTCCGTGCGCGAAGAACTCGACGCCTTCGATCTCGGCGGCGTCGAGCGCGTTGAGGACCCCGTCGGCGAAGCGCGACGGCGTGGTCGACACCTTCGCGACCGTGACCTCGCCCGCGTCGTCCAGGGAGACGAGGTCGGTGAACGTGCCTCCGATGTCTACAGCGACGCGGGCGCTCATCGGCAGCGTGCTCCGCAAGAATCAGGATGTCCCATGGCGCGGATCATACATTGTGCAAGGTGACATTGCACAGTCGTCACGCGTCGGGCACCGGCTCGCCGAGCGCGCTCGGGGCGGCGGCCAGAAGCTCTCTCGTATAGGGGTGCTGAGGCTGCGTGAAGAGCTGCTCGCTGCTCGCATCCTCGACGATGCGACCCTGACGCATCACGAGCACACGGTGGCAAAACCACCGCGCCACCGCAAGATCGTGCACCACGAAGACGTAGGCCAGGTCATGCGCGTCCTGCAGGTCGAGCAGGAGGTTGAGGATCTGCCCCTGCACCGAGACGTCCAGTGCGGAGACCGGCTCGTCGAGCACCACCAGATCGGGCCCCAGCACGATCGAGCGAGCGAGCGCGACGCGCTGGCGCTGGCCGCCCGAGAGCGCATGCGGCTTGCGCTCGTGCAGCGAAGCCGGAATGCCGACCTGGTCGAGCACCTGGGCCACCGCCGCGTCGGCGCCGGCGCCGCGACCGTGGACCTCGAGCCCCTCGCGCACGAGCGCGCGCACGGACATGCGCGGGTCGAGCGAGGCGCTCGGATCCTGCAGCACGAGCTGCAGGCGGCAGCGCAGCGCCACGCGCTCGCGCCGGCCGAGCGCGTAGACGTCGGTGCCGTCGAAGGTGACGCGGCCGCAGTCCGGCCTGCGCAGTCCGACGATCGCGCGCGCGAGCGTGCTCTTGCCGCTGCCGGACTCGCCCACGATCCCGACGCGCTCCCCGCGGGCCACGGCGAGGCTCACGTCGTTCACGGCGGCGAACGTCTCGGCCTGGCGTCCGGCGGACCGCAGGCGGAAGGACTGCGTGAGCCCCTCCACGCGCAGCAGCGGCTCGGGGGCTCGCTCATCCATCGCTGCCGTCCGTCTCGACGTGCCAGCAGGCCGCCTTCCGATGCGGCGCGCCGACCAGCTCCGCCAGCGTGGGCGACTCGGCGACGCAGAGCGGGTCGCCGTCGCGCCGCTCGCAGCGGGGGGCGAACGCGCAGCCGCTCGGGATCGCCTCGGCCGCCGGCGGCGCGCCCTCGATCACCGGCAGGCGCTCCAGGTCCGACCGGCCGATCGCCGTGACGCTGCGCACCAGCGCCTGCGTGTACGGGTGCCGCGGCGACTGGAACACCTCCTGCGTCGGTCCGCTCTCGACGATCCGGCCGCCGTACATGACCGCCGTCGTGTCGCAGCACGCGGACACGACGCCCAGGTCGTGGGTGATGAGGATGAGCGCCGTCCCCGTCGACTTGACCAGCTCGTCGAGCACGGCGAGCACGCGCGACTGCGTCGTCACGTCGAGCGCCGTCGTCGGCTCGTCCGCGATCAGGACCGACGGCTTGTTCGCGAGCGCCATCGCGATCGACACGCGCTGGCGCAGGCCCCCGGACAACTCGTGCGGGTAGCTGTCGAGGTGCTCGACCGGAAGCGCGGCGCCGGCCATCGCGTCGAGCATCACGGCCTCTCGCTGCGCGCGGTCGAGGTCGCCGTGAGCGCGGATCGCCTCGTCCAGTTGCGAACGAACGCTCTTCACCGGATCGAGCGCGGCGAGCGCGTCCTGGTAGACGAGCGCGATGTCGTTGCCGCGCGTGTCGCGCAGGTCGCGCTCGCTCAGACCCGTCAGCTCCCGCCCGTTCAGCACGACGCTGCCGCTCGTGATCCGCATGCCGGACCGCAGCAGGCCGATGACGGCCAGGCCGACCGTCGACTTGCCCGCTCCCGACTCCCCGATCAGCCCGAGACGCTCCCCGGGCGCCAGCGTGAGGTCGAGCGAGCGCACGACCTCCGGCCCCTCGCCGTAGGCGACCGACAGGTCGGTGATCTTCAGGACCGCCTCAGCCGAGGCGCCGACGGCGGTCACTGCTGCGCTCCGTGGTTGACGGCCGTCCGGATGCGGGGGTCGACCACCCCGTAGAGCAGGTCGACCAGGAAGTTGACGGCGACGTACGTCGCCGCGCTCACCACGATGAACGCCTGCACGATCGAGTAGTCCTTCTGGCCGACGGCGTCGACGACCAGCCCGCCGACGCCGGGCCAGTCGAAGACGGCCTCGACGAGCACCGATCCGCCCAGCAGCCAGGCCAGCACGAGCCCGGCTGCGGTCAGCGTCGGCAGGCCGGCGTTCGGCAACGCGTGCCGCCAGAAGGTCGTCCACCGCCCGATCCCCTTGCTCTCGACCACCATCAGGAACGGCTCGTTCGCGACCTCCAGGAGGTTGGCCCGCAGGAGCCGGTAGAGATACGCCCACACGCCGAGCCCGAGCACGAACGCCGGCAGGACGAGGTGGGACACGACGCTCGCGAACGCGTCGAGGCGGCCCGCGAGCAGCGAGTCGAGCAGCAGGAAGCCCGTCGGGTGCGGGAACGCCGCGAGGCGCGCGTTGATCTGGCCGTCGGGCCCCGGGAAGATGCCGATCTTCAGCGACAGCGCCAGCAGCGCGAGCAGCGCGAGCCAGAAGGGAGGCGCCGCGAGGCCGGCGAACGCGACGGCGTTCACCGAGCGCTCGAGCCGCGGACGCGTGCGGTACGTGCACGCCAGCGCCAGCAGCACGGCCGCGGCGGCGGCCCACGCGAACGCCGTCAGGGCAAGCTCCACCGTCGCCGGCAGGCGCGAGATCAGCAGATGGCGCACCGGGACGCCCGACCCGTAGGAGAAGCCCCAGTCGCCGGTCACGAAGCGGGAGACGAAGCGCCAGTACTGTGCCGCGAGATTCAGGTCGAGGCCGTTGGCGCGCCGGAACTGCGCGATCTGAGCAGGCGTCGCGAACTGCCCGAGCACCAGCCGCGCCGGATCTCCCGGCGCCACGCGCAGGATCACGAACGCGATCACGGACGCGCCGACGATCGAGATCAGCGCCAGCGACAGGCGGCGCGCGACGAACGCGATCATGCCAGCGTGGTCCGGACCGTCGCGTGCGGATCGGCCAGGACCCGGACCCGGTCGGCCGCGACCGCAGCCGCAGCCGTCGCGATCAGCAGGCCGATCCCCGGGAAGGTGCTGACCCACCAGTGTCCGGAGATGAAGAGCGACGAGCCCTCGGTCACCATCGTCCCCCACTCGGGCGTCGGGATCTGCGCGCCCAGCCCGATGAAGCCGAGCCCGGCGACCGACAGGATGGCGAAGCTGAACGTCGTGGCCGCCTGGACGAGGATCGTCGGCACGACGTGCGGCACGATGTGACGGCGGATCACGCGCCGCGGCGGGACGCCGAGCGCAACGGCGGCCTCGACGTAGCCGGCGCTGCGGACCCGCAGGACGTCGCTGCGCGTGATGCGCGCGTAGTAGGGGATCGTGCTGAGCACGATCCCGAGGCACGCCGTGATCAGCCCCACCCCGAGACCGACCGTGATGGCCATCGCGAGGATCAAGGGCGGAAACGCCAGCACCATGTCGAGCAGCCGCGACAGGGCCGTGTCGACCCAGCCCGATCCGAGCCCGCCGAGCACGCCCAGCCCGGCGCCGACGACGCCCGCGCACACCGCCACGCCGAGACCCACCGCGAGCGAGATCCGCGCGCCCGCGAGGAAGCGTGCGAACACGTCGCGGCCGACGTCGTCGGTGCCCATCGGGTGCGCGAAGCTCGGGGCGCCGAGCACGTGCGCGGGATCCGTCGCAAGCGGGCTGATCCCGTACCAGAGCGGTGCGGAGAAGGCCAGCACGGCGAACGCGACCAGGATCCCGACGGCCACGAGCAAGGCCCGGTCGGCTCCGACAACCCCCCTCGCGAGCGAGCGTGCTGCCTGCCGGAGGGGGGTTGTCGAGCGCCGCGTCACGGCTACTTCTTCGACCAGGCGCTCATGCTCTGCGCGAGGTCGTACTGCCACTTGTCGACGGCCTTCGAGAGCACCGTCACGTTCTGAGCGCTGTAGAGGAAGATCTTCGGGTAGAGCGGCCTCCACAGCTTCTGGATCTGCGCGTACCGCGCGGTGTTGGCGGCGGTGTCGGACGAGGCCCGCGCTTCCGCCAGCGCCTTGTCCGCGCCGGGGATGCAGATGTTGTTCGGGTTCTGTCTGCACACCATGTCGTAGCCCAGGAAGTAGCCGGGCTCGTCATACGCCGGCCCGTCGAGACGCAGCGCGGCTTGCACCTTCTGCCCGAAGATCGCATCCGAGTACTGCGCCGGCGGGACCTCGTGGACGGACAGCTGGACGCCGATCTGCTTCCACGCGCTCTGGAGCAGGGTGGCGATCTGCTGATGGATCGGGTTGCCCGCGTTGATCGTCAGCGTGACGGCGACGGGGGTCTTGACGCCCGCCTGCTTCATCAACTGCTGCGCGTGGGCGACGTTCGTCTCCACCGGCGGCTCGAGCGAGGCGTCGAAGTACTGCATGGTGGGGTTCAGCGGGCCGTAGAACAGTCTGCCCCAGCCCTTCGCGACGCTCGAGACGATCGCGTCGTAGGGCACGGCCTCGGCCATCGCCTGGCGCACCTGCTGGCTGTTGAACGGCGGCTTCGCCCACGGCAGCAGGACCTGCTCGGTCTCGCTCGTGTCGTTGACGAGCAGGCGCACCGCGCTGTTGCCCTTCAGGCTGGACGCGGCCTGGTTCGAGAGCCCGATCACGACGTCGGCCTGGCCCGAGCGGGCCTTCAGCAGCGCCGTCGCGTCGGACTGGACGTACTGCACGCGGATCTCGTCCGCGCCCGGCCCCGAGCCGTTCCACTTGGCGAACGCGGGGTTCTTCTTGAGGACCATCAGCTGGTTCGGCAGGTACTGCGCCAGGCGGAACGGGCCCGAGCCGGCCGCATGGCCTGAGAGGTAGTCGTCCGACTGCGCCTGGGTGACGCTGGGATCCACGATCGACGAGGGAGCGGTCGCCAGCACGTTGGGCATCTGCGGGTTGCCCTGTCTGAGGTGAATGACGACCGTGTTCGCGTCGGGCGTGTCGATCTGCGTCACATTGCCCGTCAGGCCGTCGTTGATGACGTAGGCGGAGATGAATCTCAACGCGCGCTCATAGCTGAACTTGACCGCCGCGGAGTCCACCGGCGTGCCGCTGGCGAATCTCAACCCGGGCTTGAGCGTGAACGTCCAGGTCTTGAAGTCGTCCGCTGACGTCCAGGACTTGGCGAGGTACGGCAGCACCTTCGTCTGGTCGATCTGCGTCGTCCCGTCCGGCCCGGGTCTCGAGCCGAACTGGGTCATCTGGATGTACGCGTTGCCGATGATGTCGTCGGGAACGTCCGTCAGTCTGGCCGGGTCGATCGTGGTCGGCGGCCGTGTGCTGATCACGTTGAGGACAGGAGGCGCGCTCGACGTCGAGCTGCCGCCGCAGCCGGCGACCGCGATCGCTGTCAGTAGAGCAGCCGCGAGCGGCAGGAGCCGCCCAGGCAGATGGGCGTTCACGCCACGCGGGGTGGCGCCGTCATCGGTCCGAAACAAAACCTCATCTCCCAGAGACTCGTGTGTTGTCGGCGCGCCGCGTCACGTGCGGCGAACTCCAGTACAATATCACACTGCAATGACTGGTACAAGCCGTCAGGGGCGGCTGTCACGGTGACGCCGCAGTGGAGGACGCAGCCGCGTCAGGCAGCGCGAGGCAGCAGGTCGTAGGGGTAGTCGGTCAGCACCTCGGCGCCGTCCTCCCCTACCCGCACGACGTCCTCGAGCCGGCAGCCGCCGTAGCCGTCGCGGTACAGGCCCGGCTCCAAGGTGACGACGTCGCCGGCGACGAGCACGTCGGAGGACCGGGCGAGGAACGGCCGCTCGTGCATCTCCAGGCCGACGCCATGGCCGAGGCCGTGGAAGAAGCCGCTCTTCAGCACGGTGCCGGGCTGCTTGGTGAGCTCCGTCGCGTAACCGTGCTCGCCGAACCACGCGCACACGCGCTCGAAGACCGCCTGCGCGCGCACGCCGGCGCGCACGCCGTCGGTCGCCCGCTTGAGCGCCTCGCGCACGAGGCGCTGGTAGGTGGCGATCTCCTCGTCGATCGCACCGACGACGAACGTCCGCGTCATGTCGGCGTAACAGCCGCTCACCGGATCCCGCGGCCAGATGTCGATCACGATCGGCTCGCTGGGCCCGATCGGTCCGGAGCCGAGGTCGTGCCCGTAGATCTGCGCGCCGTGCGCGACGATCATCTCCTCCCCGGTGGCCCCGTGGCGCTCGAACGCCTCGATGATCGCCTCTTTGAGCAATTCGCTGGTGAGCAGCTCGCTGCCGAAGAAGAGCTTCGTCCCCTCGATCCGCGCGCCGGCCAGGATCGCGCTTGCCGCGTCCATGCCCGCCTCCGCGGCGCGCTGCGCCTTGCGGATGCCCGCGAGCTGCGCGTCGGTCTTGGCCCGGCGCCGGTCGTCGAACAGCTCGCCGTCGACCGCGAGCGAGACCCCGACGGCCCGCAGGCGCTCCGCGAGCTGGAGCGGGAAGCTCGGCGGCACGACCGCGCTGGCGATGCCGAGCTGCTGAACGCCGCGTACGTACGCTTCGATCCGGGCGTCGGCGCGCGAGCGCCCCTCGGCGAGGAACTCGTCCAGCCCGCACTGCTCCAGCGAGCGGGCGTCGATTCCGACCTCCAGCAGCAGCGGGACCTCGAACCCGGTGATGACCGCGTAGCGGTTGCCCTCGTGCTCGGCGTAGAGGAACGGGTCGTGCATCGCGACGCCGGTCGCATGCCGCATGTCGGCCCCGTTGCGGCTCTCGGAGAACATCAGCAGCGTCTGCGGCGCCGCCGGTCCGTGGCTGGTCACGCGGCCGGCGCCTCCGCCTTTTCGAGCTCTGCCGGGAAGTGGCAGGCGGCCCAGTGGCCCGAGCGATACTCGGCCAGGGGCGGCTCGACCTCGGCGCAAACGGCGCGATCCCGCCCGACCGGACAGCGCGGCCGGAAGCGGCATCCGGAGGCGCACTGCGCGACCGCGGTCGGGGCGTCGCCGATCAGCTCGGGCGTTCGCGCGGGTCGCTCGGTCGCGCGCGGCCGCGGCGCCGCCGAGATCCGCGGCGCGGCCGACAGCAGCGCGACCGAGTACGGATGGACGGGACGCTCGAACAGCGCGCGCGCATCGGCCAGCTCGACGATCCGGCCGAGGTAGAGCACGGCGATGCGCGTGCAGAAGTACTCGGCGACGGCGAGGTCGTGGACGATGAAGACGTACGTCAGCGAGAGCTGCCGATGCAGGCCGTCGAGCAGGTTGAGGATCTGCGCCTGCACGGAGACGTCGAGCGCCGAGACGGGCTCGTCGAGCACGAGCAGCTCGGGCTTGAGGACCAGCGCGCGCGCGAGCGCGATCCGCTGGCGCTGCCCGCCGGAGAAGGCGTGCGGCTTGCGCTCCGTCTGCGTGGGCGGCAGGCCCACGAGCGCCAGCGTCTCGTCGACGAGCGCCTCGCGCTCGGACGCGGTCCCGATCCGGTGGATCGCGAGCGGCTCCTCGACGATCGAGCGCACGCTCATGCGCGCGTCGAGCGTGGCGAACGGATCCTGGAAGACGATCTGCACGCGCCGGCGGAAGTCCTTCAGCTCGCGTCCGCTCAGGCCGCCGATGTCCACGCCGTCGAAGACGATGCTGCCGCCGTCGATCGAGAGCAGGCGGGTCATGCACCGCGCCAGCGTCGACTTGCCGCAGCCGGTCTCCCCCACCACCCCGAGGATCTCCCCGCGCTGCACGTCGAAGCTGATCCCGTCGACCGCCTTGGTCGCGGGCGGAGGGGAGCCGAGCCGGCGCGCCGCGGCGGTGAACGTCTTCGTCACCTCGCGCGCGGACAGCAGCGCGCCCTCCGACGAGGCGCGGAGACCCGGGGCGGCCTGCTGCGTGTCAGCTTCCAACGGTCCTCGTCTCGTCTCGCGGGCTTGCGCTCACGCCGGCTCCGTGGCGCGGGCGTGCGAAGTGGCACTCGGCGAAGCTCGCGCCGGCGATCGGCACGGCGGGCGGCTTCGCGGTCCGGCAGATCTCCTTGCCCTGCCCGAGCGCGCAGCGCGGCTCGAACGGACAGCCCTCGGCCGGCTTCAACAGGTTCGGCGGGGACCCGGGGATCGCCGCGAGCCCGTCCTCGCGCGAGGACCCGGAGGTCGGGATCGCACCCAGCAAGGCCTGCGTGTAGGGGTGCGCGGGCTCGCGGAACACGTCCGGGACGTCCGCCTGCTCGACGACGCGCCCGGCGTACATGATCAGCACGCGGTCGCAGAACTCGGAGACGAGCGCGAGGTTGTGGGAGATCAGCACGATCGCCGTCTCGTGCTCGTCGGCCAGCCGCTGGAGCAGCGCGACGATCTCCGCCTGCGTCGTGGCGTCGAGCGCCGTCGTCGGCTCGTCGGCGATCAGCACGTCCGGGTCGTTGGCGAGCGCCATCGCGATCGCGACGCGCTGGCGCATCCCGCCGGAGTACTGATGCGGGTAGTCGTCGATGCGGCGCTGCGGGTTGACGATGCCGACGCTGTCCAGCAGCTCCACGGCCCGTCGGCGCAGCGCGGCGCGGCCGAGTCGCGGCTGGTGCACGCGCAGCGCCTCGATCACCTGGGCGCCGACCTTCATGACGGGGTTGAGCGCCGTCAGCGGATCCTGGAAGACGATCGAGATCTGCCGTCCCCGCACGCGGCTCATCCGCTCGTCGCCGAAGCGCGAGATCGGGCGGCCGTTGAGCGTGACCGTGCCCGCCAGGACGCGGCCCGGCCGCGGGACGAGACCCATGATCGAGAGCGCGAGCGAGGACTTGCCCGACCCGGACTCGCCGACGATGCCGAGCCGCTCGCGACGGGCGAGGTCGAAGCTGACGCCGTCGAGCGCGTTGACCATGCCCTCGCGCGTCGGAAAGCCCGTCCGCAGCCCCTCGACGCGCAGGACGCGGTCGTCGGACTCGGGGGTGCTCACGCTCGACTCCACGATCACGCCGCCGCCGAGACCCGCACGCGCGGATCGATCACGCCGTAGAGCACGTCCACGGCCGCGTTGGCCAGGACGAACGCGCACGCGCTCAGCATCACGAACGTCTGCACGACCGCGTAGTCCTGCCGCGTGATCGCCGTCACCACGTATTCGCCCACCCCGGGCCAGTTGAAGACCGTCTCGACGAGCACGCTGCCGATGATCAGCTGGCCGAGCATCAGGCCGCTGGCGGTGAGCGCCGGCAGGCATGCGTTCGGCAGCGCGTGACGCCGGAACGCGGTCCACTCCGTCAGTCCCTTGCTGCGCGCGACGAGCAGGTACTGCTCGCGCGAGACCTCCAGCAGGTTCGCCCGCAGGAGGCGGAAGAGGTAGCCGAACGGCACGAGCGCGAATGCGAGCACCGGCAGGATGAGATGGCGCACCGCGTCGGCGAACGTGGCGAGCTGCCCGTGGAGCAGCGCGTCGATCGTGTAGAAGCCAGTGATCTTGCCCGGCGGCTGGGTCGCCAGGCTCAGGCGTCCCTCGGGCCCGGGCAGCAGGTGCAGGTGCTCCGAGAAGATCAGCAGCAGCAGGAGGCCGGCCCAGAACGGCGGGACGCCGAGCGCGGTGAACGCGAACAGGCGGGCCGCGTTGTCCGCCTCTTTGCGGCGCCGGTACGTGACGAGCAGCGCCGCGACGAGCGCGGCGACGAACGCGAGCACGAACGCGTACAGACCGAGCTCGAGCGTCGCCGGAAGGCGCGATCCGATCTCACCGGCCACCGAGCGCCCGGCCGAGTACGAGAACCCCCAGTCGCCATGGATGAACGAGGTGATGAAGTCGCGGTACTGGGTCCAGAGCGACTGGTCGAGCCCCATCGCGTGGCGCTGAGCCTCGAGCGTCTTGGCGCTGGCGAGCGGGCCGACGATCAGCCGGGCCGGATCGCCCGGCGTCACGCGCAGGAAGATGAACGCGAGGATGGAGGCGCCGAAGATCGCGGCGGCGGCGGTCGAGATGCGCGTGACGATCAGCCGGAGCACGACTAGCTTCCCAGCGCCGTTCCCGTGGGATCGATCAGGTCGCGCATGCGATCCCCGATCAGGCTGATGCCGACGACGGCGCCGAGGACGCCAAGACCGGGGAAGACGCCGACCCACCACTGCCCGCTCAGCGCGTACTGGAGGCCCTGGGTGATCATCGTGCCCCACTCGGGCGCGGGCGGCTGAACGCCGAGCCCGATGAAGCCCAGGCCGGCGAGCGTGAGGATCGCATCGCCATACGCCGCCGTTCCGAGCACGAGCACGGTCGGCAGCGTCGCCGGCAGCACGTGGCGGCCGATCAGCCGGGACTTCGACGCGCCGAGCGCGACCGTGGCCTCGACGAGCGGCAGGCCGCGGATGCGCAGCACGTCGCTGCGGATGATGCGTGCGAAGTACGGCACCGTCGTGATCGCGATTCCGATTGTGGCAGCCGTGACGCCCGCGCCGAGCCCGAGCGTCACCGCCATCGCGAGGACCAGCGGCGGGAACGCGAGGATCGCGTCCATCGCCCGCATCAGCACGACGCCGGTCAAGCCCCGGGAGAGGCCGGCGACCAGCCCGATCGCGCCGCCGGCGACGCCGCTGACGAGGACGACCATCGTCGCCACGATCAGCGACGTCCGTGCGCCGGCGCAGAAGCGCGCGAACACGTCACGCCCGACGCCGTCGGTTCCCATCGGGTGCGCAAACGACGGCGGTTGCAGCGTGTGACTCAGCTTCACGGCGAGCGGATCCTGCGGCCACAGCAGCGGCCCGAAGACCGCCAGCACGATCAGCACGGACAGCACGATCAGGCCTGCCAGCGCCAGCCTGTCCTCGATCGCGAGGCGCAGCAAGCCGGAGCTGCGCTCCCAGCGTCCACGACGCTCGCGCGTGACGGCGACCTGACTGCCGACGTCGGCAGTCAGGCCTTCGCTGCTCATGACGGTCCCGACCGCGCGTACGCAGTCGCGCCCATGGCCCGGCCGGGGACCGTCAATCGCCTCACTCGTCAGCCCTTCGCCTTCCACGTCCGCATGTCCAGCTCCGCGTTGTACGTATAGGAGCCGACATCGAAGTGGGGTCCGAGGACGACCACCTGCTTGGGTCCGTACAGGTTGATGCGCGGCCAGTCCTGGTTCCACGCATCGATGAGTCTGTTCCAGATCGGCTGAGCCTCGGCGTCCGGCGTGTGGCCGGAGACCTCGAGCAGTCTGTCAGCCTCGGGCACGCACATCTGCTGCAGGTTGTAGTCGCCGCCGCAGACCATGTCGTAGCGGAGGAAGTAACCGCTGTCGACCAGGAACGGTCCGTCGGCGTCGATGAACGCCTGCAGTCTGTTGGCGTACTTCTGCGTCGAGAAGTCGCTGATGGCGAGCTTCTGGATCTTGATGTTGACGCCGATCGAGGCCCACACGCTCTGCAGCGTGGTGGCGATCGACTCCGCGACGGCGTCGCCCTCGGCGACCGTCACGGTGAACGAGATCGGCGTCTTGACGCCCGACTGCTTGATGAGCTGTCTCGCCTGCGCCAGGTCGGTCTGGATCGGCGCCTCGACCGACGGATCCGCATACGGGAAGCCGGGCGGCAGCGGTCCGGAGAAGAGCTGCCCGTATCCGTAAGCGATTCTGCTCAGGATGGATGAGTACGGAATCGCGAGCGCCAGCGCCTTGCGCACCGAGACGTTGTTGAACGGAGCGGCCTTGTCGGAGAAGCGGACCATCTCCGCCGTGGGGCTCTGCGTGGCGACGATGCTCAGGTTCTTGTCAGAGGCGATCTGGTGGACCGACGGCAGCGACAGGCCGATGGTCGCGTCGGCCTGGCCCGAACGCGCGTTAAGCAGGAGCGTCGGGTCGGACGAGATGAACTTGAGGATGATCTCTCTCGACGCCGGCGGCGTGCCGAAGAATCTCGGGTTCGCCTTCAGGACCATCTGCGTGCCCGGCTGGTACTGCGCCAGCAGGTACGGACCGCCGCCCGCGCTGTGGCCCGCCATCCATTCATTGACGCTGTTCTTCTTGACCCCGCCGTGCAGGTCGACGACGCCCTTGTCGACGATCCCGCCGCCGGGCTGCGGCAGAACGCGCAGGAAGTGCGGATCCTGATGCCGGAGATGGATCACGACGGTGTCCGACGACGGCGTGTCGATGCCCGTGATCAGGGCCGGCGTGAAGTAATTGTCGAGCAGCGTCCCGCCGCCGCAGCCGTTCATCGCCAGCGCGCGCTCGAAGGAGTACTTGACGGCGGCGGCGTCCATCGGACGACCGCTCGGGAACTTCGCATCGGTGCGGAGGGTGAACGTGTACGTTCTCCCGTCGGGGGAGACGGTCCACGACTTGGCGAGATACGGAACGATCTTCGTGGCGTCCGCCTGGCGGGTGCCGGAAGGCCCGGGCTTGCTGCCGTAACTCACCAGAGTGGCGTACAGCGCGTTGTTGACGTAGCCGACCTCGTTGAAGTCACACGTGATCGCCGGGTCGAGGTTGCTCGGGGCCACCGCGACGTTGACCACCAGCGGCCGAGCCGACGCCTTGCTCCCGCTGCCGCCGCTTGAAAGCACCGCGACGAGCGCGGCCACGACCGCGGCGGCACCCACCAGGATCGCGATCCATCGCCAGCGACGTCGCCGCCCGTCACCGAGGTCGTCGTATTCGTCATGCGCCTTGCTTGTCACGACCAAGCCTCACTTTCTCAGGCCGTCAGCCCACGCTCGCGCTCGCGTGTCACCACGCGGACGCCGGACGCTGCGAACGACTAGCACCAGGCCCTCCCCGGGCCATCGCTTCGGGGGATCTTCTGCATCAGATCATACAGTGAGGTGTCAAATGGTACTGATCTCTCACGCTCAGCTCAGGGGCAGTGCGGGCAGATCGCGCCGGTAGTCGGTGAGGACCTCGACACGGGAGCCGTCGAGGGCGACGTCGTCCTCCAGACGCAGGCCTCCCCAGCCGGGGAACGAGAGGCAGGGCTCGATCGTGAACGTCATCCCGGACTCGAGCGGCAGGTCGTTTGCCCCATGGAGGTACGGCGGCTCGTGGACCTGCAGTCCAAGCCCGTGGCCGACGCGGTGCAGGAACGCGTTGGCGTATCCGGCGTCGCGGATGACCGCGCGCGCGGCCTCGTCGAGGTCGCCGGCGCGGGCGCCGGGCGCGACCTGCGCGAGCGCCGCCGCGTTCGCGCGCTCGACCACGCTCCAGCGCGCCAGCTGGTCCGCGTTCGGTCTGCCGATGACGCCGCAGCGGGTCACGTCGCCGACGTAGCCGTCGACGAGGGCCGTCGTGTCGATCAGCAGGATGTCGCCCTCGGCGAGCTTTCTCGCTCCTGCCCGGCCGCCGAGAACCGCCGAGTGGACGCCGCTGGTGACGGTCGTGTCGTGCTCCTCGCTGCCGCCGCGGCTGAGCTGCTCGACGAGGAACGCCTCCACGTCCAGCTCCGCCATCCCGGCCCGGACCTCGCGGAAGACCGCGTCGACCGCCTGGACGGCGACCGCAGCCGCGCGGCGGACGAGCTCGATCTCGGCAGGGCTCTTGCATTGGCGCAAGGCGTCGAGCTCCGCGCCGGCGCGCGTCACCGTCAGGCCGGGAACCTTCTCGCCGAGCGACAGCGCGCGCCCATACGAGAGGCTCTCGTCCTCGACCGCGAGCGACGACACGCGGCGCTCGCGCACGAGCTCGCTGACGATGTCGAGCGCATCCTCGCCGTCGTCCCACAGCCGCAGGTCGACGTCGCGGGTGTCTTCGAGCGCCGCCTGGCCGTTGAGCGAGGGCGCCACGAGGACCGGCGGCCCGTCGAGGCTGACGAGCACCCCGAGAAAGCGCTCGTAGGCACGCGTCCGCAGTCCGGTGAGGTAGAAGACGGCCTCGTCGCTCGTCGCCAGGAACGCGTCGCAGCCGACGGCGTCAAGCCGGGCGCGGAGCGCGGCCGTATGCTCCGCTGCGAGGTTGGAGCGCCCCTCGTCTGCCTGGTCTGCCCGTGCATTCACAGCGCTGCCTCCCAGTCGAAACTCTTCCACAACAATACCATGTCACATGGTAAACTGGCCCAGCGCCCGATGCCGGCGGCGCAGTCTGTTTCGAGCCCGAGGACGGTGGAGTGCAGTGAAGACCGAAGCCCTTGACCTTTCCGCGAACGCGATCGCCACTGCGCGCGACGCGATCGATCCAGCGTTCCTGGACACGCCGCAGTTCGTCGCCGAGAGCCTCTCGGCGAGCGTCAACCGCGAGCTGATCGTCAAGGTCGAGACGCTCAACCCCGTCGGCAGCTTCAAGGCCCGGGGCGCATCCGTGCTTGCTCGATCGCTCGATCCCGCCTCCACCTGGGTCTGCTCGACCGCCGGCAACTTCGGGCAGGGACTCGCCTATGCGGCGCGCGAGCGCGGCGCGCGCATCGACATCTTCGTGTCCCCCGCGGTCGCCGACTTCAAGGTGCAGCGCATGCGCGCGCTCGGCGCCGTGGTCGAAGTCAGCGAGCGGCCGGAGGAGGCGGCTCGCGCCCACGCGGAGGCGCGCGAGGACCGCCATCTCGTGGTCGACGCGCTCGACCCTGCGATGGCCGAAGGGGCCGGATCGATCGCGCTCGAGCTCGACCGGATCGACCCGCTGGACAGCATCGTGGTGCAGATCGGCGACGGGGCACTTGCGGCCGGCATCGGCTGCTGGTTGAAGTCGGCCTCGCCGCAGACCCGGGTCGTCGGCGTCTGCGCGAGCGGCGCGCCCGCGATGGCCGAGAGCTTCGCCGCGGGACATGCGATCTCGGATCCCGGGACCGGAACGATCGCGACGGCGATCGCGATCACCGATCCGCTTCCCCCCGCGCTCGAGCGCGTGCGCGCGTTCGTCGACGAGATCGTGCTCGTCGACGACGACGACATCCGCGCGGCCGTCGAGACGATCGCGTCCTCGCTCGGCGTCGTCGTGGAGCCGGCGGGCGCTGCCGGACTTGCGGCGCTGGTCCGCCACGGCGACACGATCCCCGGCGACCGCGTCGCCATCGTGCTCAGCGGGTCCGGTGCTTAGGGGCCAGGTCCGTGTGGAAGCGTCTCCTCAGGATCGATGAGCGGAGCCAGCCATGAGGACCAACCAGCTGATCCACGCCGTTGACTCCCACACGGAGGGCATGCCGACCCGGGTCGTGGTCGGCGGCATCGCGCCGATCCCCGGCGACACGATGTCCGATCGTCGCGACTGGGCGCGGGAGAACCTGGACGACGTCCGCGGCCTGCTGATGCGGGAGCCGCACGGGCACGCGGCGATGTCAGGCGCGATCTTGCAGCCGCCGACGCGCCCGGACGCCGACTGGGGCGTGCTGTACATCGAGACGACCGGGTTCCTGCCGATGTGCGGACACGGCACGATCGGCGTAGCGACCGTCCTCGTCGAGACCGGCCTCGTCAGTGTCGCCGAGCCGGTGACGACGATCCGGCTCGACACGCCGGCCGGCTTGGTCGAGGTCGAGGTCGCCGTCGCGGACGGCCGCGCGACCGAGGTCAAGCTGACGAACGTCCCCGCCTTCGTCCTCGATCTCGACCAGGCGGTGGACGTGCCGGGCATCGGGACGGTGCCGTACGCGATGGTCTACGGCGGCAACTTCTACCCGGTCGTCGACGTCGCGTCGGTCGGCCTGGAGCTCGACAGAAGTCACAAGGACGCGCTGCTCGACGTCGGCCGGCGGCTCGTCGTCGCGATCAACGACGAGCGTCCGCCCCAGCATCCGGTCAACCCGGCCATCCGCGGGATCCACCACGTGCAGTTCACGGCCCCGGCGGTGCGCACGTCCGACGCGACCGTCGAGGGCCAGAGCGCGGTCTACACCGAGCCCGGCTACTTCGACCGCTCGCCCTGCGGTACCGGCACCTCGGCGCGGCTGGCGCTCCTGCACGCGCTGGGCGAGCTCCACGCCGGTGAGACCTTCGTCAGCCGGTCGCTGATCGGGACGCGCTTCGTCGGCGGCATCGCCAGGACGACGACGGTCGGACCCTTCGCGGCGGTCGTCCCGCACGTCTCCGGCCGGGCCTGGATCACGGCGTTCAGCCAGCACCTGCACGACCCGTCGGATCCGTTCCCCGCCGGCTTCACCTTCTAGCAAACCAAAGGGAGATACCTAGGAATGGATCGCAACTCCGTCGAATGGCGAGGCTACTGGCCCGCGGCGCCGACTCCGTTCGACGCCGACGGGGCGTTTGCCGAGGACCTGATGAGGTCGCTGCTGGACCAGTATGTGGAGTCCGGCGTGCACGGGGTCCTGATCAACGGCAGCGCCGGGGAGTGGTGGGCGCAGTCGACGGAGGAGCGCAAGCGCGTCGCCGAGGTGGCCGTCGAGGCCGTCGCCGGGCGCATTCCGGTCGTCGTCGGCTGCACGAGCTTCACCGCGCAGCAGGTGTGCGAGCTGGCCGCCGCGGCGACTGCGGCCGGGGCCGACGGCGTGCTGGCGACGCCGCCGCCGTACGCGCATCCGACCCAGGACGAAATCCGCCGCTACTACGAGGAGATCGACCGAGCGGTCGAGCTGCCGCTCGCGGTCTACAACTGGCCGCGGGGCACCGCGGTCGAAATCGAGCTCGACACCGCGCGTCACCTGGCCGAGCTCGAGCACGTCGTCGCAATCAAGAACAGCACGGCCGACTGGCTGCTCGTGCTCGACTGCATCGAGGCGCTGAGAGACGAGGTGCGGCTGTTCGCGAGCCTGATCAGCCCGCGCGGCCTCGCCGTCCTGCGCGAGCTCGGCGGCGACGGCTACATCGACGGCGGCGCGCTCGGCGCTCCCTTCGCGGTCCCGTTCTTCGAGGCGCTGTGGGCGGGACGGCTCGACGAGGCGCGGCACTGCGCCGCCCGGTACGCGCGCCTGATGGCCGGGTTCGTCGGCCGTGACTTCTCCGGCAACTTCGGTTCGCCGAGTTCGCAGCTGAAGGCCGCGATGGCGATCCTGGGCCAGCCCGGCGGCTGCGTGCGCGCGCCGCTGACGCCGATCGAGGACGAGACGCGGCTCGCGCAGATCGCGGACGTCCTCAGCGACTGCGGCCTTCGCTCGGCGGCGAAGGCCTAGAGACCTCCTCCCGGTGGCGGCGGGAGGTGTGGCACGGCGCGCGGACACGTCCGCGCGTCGTGCAGATTCTTCTCGCCGGCGCTAGCCGCAGATGCGGCGAGCGACGCCGACGAGCGTGCGCGTCAGCGTCTCGGTGTCGGACAGGCTCACCCACTCCTCGAGCGCGTGCGCGCCAGCTCCGCCGGGCCCGATCATGACCGTCGGGATCCCGGCCGCGGCGATGAAGGCGGCGTCGGCCCAGTAGCTCGCGCCGGCGATCTTCGGCGCGGAGCCGGTCACCGCGGCCGCCGACGCGCTCGTCACCTGCACGAGCTCGGCGTCGGGGCTGATCTCGAACGGCTCGCGCACCAGCAGGGTGCGCTGCGTCGCGACCAGCTCGGGGTCGGCCACGCGGCAGCGCTGGAGCAGCCGCTCCAGCTCGCGCTCGATCTCGGCGCCCGTCTCGCCGGGAAGCGTGCGGCGCTCGAGCCCCACGACGCAGCGGGCCGGATAGCTCGACAGCTCGACGCCGCCCGCGATCGTCGACGCGTGCACCGAGGGCCGCCCCAGGAGCGGATGCGCGCGCTCCCTCAGCGCGGCGTCGAGCGCGCCGAGCGCGGCGAGCAGCGGGCCGCTCTTGGCGATGGCGTCGACCCCGAGATGCGGGCGCGACCCGTGCGCGGCGACGCCGCTGACCTCGATCTCGCTCCAGACGAAGCCCTTGTGCGCGACGACCAGCTCCAGCTCCGTCGGCTCGGTGACGATCGCCGCGTCGGCATGCAGGACGCGCAGCGCCTCCTGCACGCCCAGGCTCGCGTACTCCTCGTCGGCGACGGCCGCGACGACGACGTCGCCGCGGAGACCGGCGTGCGCCGCCTCGCGTGCAGCCACGAGGACCGCCGCGAGGCCGGCCTTCATGTCGTAGGAGCCGCGGCCGTACAGGCGGTCGCCGTCGACCCGCGGGCGGTGCGCGCCGGGCATGCCGTCGACGTTCACCGTATCGGTGTGACCGCACAGGAGCAGGGTCCGCCCGCCGCCGCTGCCGCGCGCCCGCACCAGCACGCTGGGCCGCCCGGGAACCGCCTCCAACCGCTCGACCGCGAGCCCTTGCGCCCGGGCCCACGCGGCGACGAAGTCGGCGATCCGGCCCTCCCCCGCGCCGCCCTCGACCAGCGAGGGGTTCACCGAGTCGATCGCGACAAGCTCCGACGTCAGGGCTGTGAGCTCGCCGAGCATGTCTTCGAGCTGTATAATGTCACATGTCGATGATTCAACCTTCACCGAACGGCCCGATGCGCATCGCGGTGCTCGGCGGCGGAGTCATCGGCGTCTGCTCCGCGTATTGCCTCGCGCGCGAGGGCCATCAGGTGGAGCTGACCGACGCAGCCGACGACGTCGCCCTCGGCGCGAGCGGCAGCAACGCCGGCTTGGTCGTGCCGCCCGACTCGATCGTCTGGAACACGCCGGACGCGTGGGCTGAGCTGTTCCGCGCGTTCGTCCTGCGCCGCGGACCGATCTCCGTTCGCCCGACCGCCGGGCCGGGCCTGATCCCCTGGGGCATGCGGTTCCTCGCCCACTCGACGCGGCGCCGCTCCGACGCCAGCGCCCGGGCCGCGGAGGCCCTCAGCAGCTACAGCGCCCGCGAGCTGCAGGCGCTCGCGAGCGAGGCCGGCGTCGAACCGGCCCCGGTCCCGAACGGGATGGTGTTCTTCGCACGTGACGCGCGCGTGCTGAGCGCCACCGCCGCCGCGCGCAGCCTGCTCGCGCACGCCGGTCATGAGTTCCGGCAGCTCACGCCCGAGGAGCTGGCGCGGCTGGATCCAGGCTTCGCCCGCACGAGCCAACACATCGCCGGCGCGCTCTACGCTCCCGATGCGGCCTCCGGGGACTGCGCCGCGTTCACCCGTGCGCTGGCCGCGAAATGTCGCGAGCTTGGAGTCAGGTTCAGGTTCGCCGAGCGGGTGACCGGGTTCGACGCCGACGCGCAGTCGATCCGCGCCGTGCACACCACGCGCGGACGCGTGCAGGCCGACGCCTACGTGCTCGCGCTGGGCGCGCGCAGTCCGGAGGTCGCGCGCACGGCCGGCCTGAACCTGCCGGTCGTCCCGGTGAAGGGCTACGCGCTCACCGCGCCGATCGGCGACGACGCAGCCGTTCCGCGCATCGGCGGCGTCGACGAGGGACGGCACGTCGCCTTCTCGCGCCACGGCAGCTCGCTGCGGCTCTCGACCGGCGCCGAGTTCGCCGGCTTCGACGAGCAGCTGCGCCCCGAGCCGCTCCGGTTCCTCGAAGCCACCGGGCGCGACCTGTTCGGGGACGCGATCGACTGGAGCGCGGGCAGCGGCCGCAGCGGGTTCCGTCCGGTGTCGGCGGACGGCGTGCCGTACATCGGCCGCTCGCCGCGGCGCAACCTGTTCGTGAACGCCGGCCACGGTCACCTGGGCTGGACGCAGGCCGCAGGCTCGGCCCGCCTGCTGGCGGATCTGATCGCCGGGCGGCCACCCGCGATCGACCCGTGTCCGTACCTGCCCGACCGCAGATCCCATGGAGAGAAAGAAGGCTTGAGATGGCGCAGTTCATCCTGATGCTCACGCGCGACGACGTGACGGTGCCCAACGCGCTGGAGCTCGTCCGCGAGGCCGTCGAGACGCCGGTCGCGCACATCGGCTTCAAGGACATCGGCCTCCCGTTCGCCGAGATGCAGGAGGTGGTCGACGTCATTCACGGCGCTGGGCGCAGCGCGCACCTCGAGGTCGTCTCGCTGGCCGAGGAGGACGAGCTGAGATCTGCGCAGACGGCGCTCGACCTGGGCGTCGACTACCTGCTGGGCGGTACGCGCTGGCGCCCCGTCGGCGACCTGATCAAGGGCCGCGACATCCGCTACTTCCCCTATCCCGGCCGCGTCGAAGGCCACCCGGGCACGCTCGCCGGCTCGGTGGACGAGATCGTCGCCGACGCCGAGGAGATGCAGGGATCGGTCGACGGCATCAATCTGCTGGCCTACCGGCACCAGACGCTCGACGGCACCGACGTGACCGCCGCCGTCGTCTCGCGCGTGGAGCTGCCGGTGATCGTCGCCGGCTCGATCGACAGCATCGCGCGCATCGAGACTGTCACCGGCGCCGGGGCGTGGGGCTTCACGATCGGCGCCGCCGCGCTCGACTGCCGGGTCGTCGACGGCGACCTGCGCGCGCAGCTCGAAGCCGTCGTTGCCGCCGGCGCGGACGCGGGGGTCGAGCGATGAGCGGCGCCGCCGTCGTGCGCGCGTCGGACGCCCGCTCGTTCATGGAGGGGCCGGAGCACTGCCGCGAGTACCACCGCGACGAGCGCATGTGGTTCGGCACGTCGACCGTCCCGGTCGGGGCGACGGGCGCGCTCGACGCGGGCCACGCCGAGTCGGTCGAGGTCTTCTATTGCGCGCGGGGACACGCGGTCGTCGACCTCGGCGATCGGGCGTGCGAGCTGACCGCCGGCGACGCGCTGGTGATCCCGCCCACGGTCCCGCACACGATCAGCAACGTGGGCGAGGAGCCGGTCGTGATCGTGTGGGCGGGAGCGCCCGGTGAATAGCGCGACGATCCTCGCAGTCGATCTCGGAACGACCGCGATCAAGTGCGCGCTGTACGACGAACGCGGTGCGAGCGTCGCCGAGGCGACGGAGGAGTACGCGCTCTCCACGCCCCAGCGCAACTGGGTCGAGCTGGACTGCGAGACGTACTGGTCGGCGTTCAAGCGCGCGGTGGAGCGGCTCGACGGACCTGACCGCCGCTTGCGGTCGGTCGCCGCCCTCGGCCTGTCGGTTCAGGGCGAGACGCTCGTCGCGGTCGATCGCAACGGCCGCCCGCTGCGCCCCGCGATCGTCTGGCTCGACAATCGCGCGGAGGCGGAGGCGGCGGAGCTGGCCAGCGCCTTCGACCGCGAGCGGCTCTACGACGTGACCGGGCAGCCCGAGATGCTCGCCGCATGGCCGGCGGCCAAGATCCTGTGGCTCGCGCGGCACGAGCCGCAGGTGGCGCAGCAGTCGCCGACCTACCTGCTGCTCGAGGACTATTTCCTGCTCCGGCTCACGGGCGAGCGGGTCACGGAGGGGTCGCTCGCGACCTCCACGTGCTACTGGAACTTCCGCACCAAGCGGTGGTGGCCGGAGATGCTCGACGCGATCGGCATCGACGAGCAGCAGCTCCCGTCGCTCGTGGAGCCGGGCGAGGTCGTCGGCCCGCTGCTGCCCGGCGTCGCCGCCGAGCTCGGCCTCCCGACGGACGTCACGGTCTGCGCCGGCGCGCTCGACCAGGCCTGCGGCGCGATCGGCGCGGGAAACTTCGGCGCCGGCGGGTTCAGCGAGAACACCGGGGCGGCGGTGGCGCTGTGCGCCACCACCGGCGGACCGCAGATGGACCCCGCCGGCGCCATGCCGTGTCACTACCACGCGCTGCCGGACACGTACATGCTGCACACGTTCACGAGCGGCGGCATCGTGCTGAAGTGGTTCCGCGATCAGTTCTACGGAGAGCTGGGCGACGGCTCGCACGTCTACGATCGACTCGACCGTCTCGCCGCCGACGTCGCCCCGGGAGCGGACGGCTTGCTGATGCTCCCGCATCTGCAGGGCGCGATGGCGCCGGAGAACAACGACCTCGCCCGCGGCGTCCTCGTCGGGCTCACGCTGGGCCACGGCCGCCCCCACATCCTGCGCGCGATCATGGAGTCGATCGCGTTCATCGTCCGGCGCAACGTCGAGGCGCTGACCGAGCTGGGCGTCCCGATCGCGTCGGTCCGCGCGATCGGCGGCGGCTCCCGCAGTCCGCTGTGGAAGCAGATCGAGGCCGACGTGCTGGGCCTGCCCGTCGTCACGATGCGCCAGCCGGACGCCGGTGCGCTCGGCGCGGCGATCCTCGCCGGGGTGGGCGTCGGCTGGTGGTCCGGGATCGAGGAGGCGGTGGCGGCGACGGTCGTGGAGGCTGCGACGTACGAGCCCGACGCGCGCAACCGCGGCGTCTACGACGAGCTGTTCGGCGTCTACGTCGGCGCATACGAGGCGCTGCTCCCCAGCTTCGACGCACTGGCCCGCGTCTAGCCACGGCCCGCTACACTCACCTACTATGTCATATGACACCGTTGCGAGTACTGGCGGAGCCTGTGGCTGACAACGGGAACAAGAGCCCGCTGCGGATGCGCGAACTCGAGCAGATGCCGAGCCGGCGCAGCCAGATTACCGAGACGCTTCGTGCCGCAATCATCGCCGGCGAGATGCCGAACGGGGTCGTCTACTCCGCCCCCGTGCTCGCCCGCGAGTTCGGCGTGTCGCCGACGCCGGTGCGCGAGGCGATGCTGCACCTCGCCAAGGAGGGCTTGATCGAGGTCGCGCGCAACAAGGGCTTCCGCGTCGTCGAGCCCTCCGACCGCGACATCGAGGAGATCACCGAGCTGCGCATCCTGATCGAGGTGCCGACGGTCGCCAAGATCGCAAGCGTCGGCGCGAGCGCGATCATGCTCGCGAGCTCGACGCGCTGGCGGCCAGGACGGTCGAGGCCGCCCGCGCGTCCGACATCACCGGCCACGTGGTCGCCGACATGGCCTTCCACCTCGACCTGCTCGCCCTGTCGGGCAACGAGCATCTGGTCGAGACCGTCCGGACGCTGCGCTCGAAGTCGCGTCTCTTCGGCCTCCGCGCCCCGGAGAAGACCGACACGCTGCGCGAGAGCTCGCTCGAGCACGCCGAGCTCGTCAACTTCGTGCGCAAGCGCGAGCCCGAGGAGGCGCAGGCGCTGCTCAGCCGCCACATCCAGCGCGCCCTCGTCGAGTGGCGGCGCAACCCGACGGGCTAGACGCGCTCACGCCGCCACCGCCCGCCGCGCCACGTGCGCCGCCAGCACGCCGCCGCAGCCGAGCAGCGCGAAGGCCAGCGCGGGCGAGCCCCAGGTCACGATCGCCCCGGCGAGCACGTTGCCGGCTGCGCCGCCGACCGCCAACCCGGCCGCCGTCCAGGTGAACGCCTCCGTCACCCCGCCGGCCGGCGCCGCAGCGTCGAGCATGAGGTTGACGAACGCGAGCATCGGAGCGATCGTCGCGCCCGCGAGCACGAGCAGGAGCACCAGCATGAGCGGCGTGACCGCGAGCCCGAGCGCGCTGTGCCCGACGCCGAACGCAAGCAGCAGGAGCGCGAGCCGTCGCGCCGGGCGGCGCGCCGGACCGACGCGACCCGCGGCGATTCCCGCCGCCGTCGAGCCCGCGCCCCACAGGGCGAACGCGATGCCGCTGAGGCCGGGCGCGCCCATCCCCTCGAGCATCGCCGGCACCGCCACCTCGACGCCCCCGAACGCGAGCCCGCACAGCGTGAGCGCCATGACGAGGCCCCGCACCTCCCGTTGGCGCAGCGCCCCGAGCAGCGTCCGCACGCGGCGGTCGTGCGGACGCCAGGAGCGCGAGACCGGATGCGCGGAGAAGGCGAGATCGCCGCCGAGCATCAGCGCGCCGCACAGCACGAACGCCGCGCGCGTCGACCATGCGCCCACGCCCGCGACGAGCAGCAGCGGCCCTGCCAGGATGACGAGCTCGAGCGCCGAGGCCTCGAGCGCGTAGGCCGCATGGCGGCGCTCCGGAGCGAGCAGCGACTGCCAGAGCGTCCGCATGCACGCGCCGATCGGCGGCTGGCCGGCGCCGACGAGCGCCGCGACGGCGGCGTATGCGCCCAGGGGCGCGGCCGGCGGCAGCGCCGCGAGTGCGACGAGGCCGGCAGCCGCGACGGTCGCCCCCGCGCGCAGGACGAACGTCTGACCATGGCGATCCATGAGGCGGGCGAGCACAGGGCCCGTGGCTCCGAGCGCGATCGCGTACGCTCCCGCGGCGATTCCACCGTGGGCGTAGGAGCCCGTCAGCCGCCCGACCTGCAACACGAGCAGCAGGCCGATCGCATCGATCGGCAGCCGTGCGACGCACGAGGCCGTGAACAGCGCGAGGGCGCCGGGGACGCGCAGGACGTCGCGCAAGCTAGCGGAGCTTCACCGCGACGTGCTTGACCTGCGTGTACTCCTCGACCGAGTACATCGACATGTCCTTGCCGTAGCCGGACTCCTTGAAGCCGCCGTGCGGCATCTCGGAGGCGATCGGCGTGAGGTGGTCGTTGATCCACACGGTGCCGAATTCCAGCCGGCGCGCCGCGTCCATGGCCCGCCCCACGTCGCGCGTGAAGACGGACGACGCGAGCCCGTAGACGGTGTCGTTGGCGAGCGCGAGCGCGTGGTCGCCGTCGCGCGCCCGCTGCACGGTGACGACCGGGCCGAACACCTCGCGCTGGACGATCTCGGCGTCCTGCTCGACGTCCGCGACGACCGTCGGCTGCACGAAGCTGCCGCCCGCCGGCCCGCTCCCCCCGCCGGTCAGGACGCGCGCGCCGGCACCGGCCGCGCGCTCGACGAAGCCCAGCACGCGCTGCTGCTGCTCGCGCGAGATGACCGGACCCATCTCGACGTGCTCGCCGTCGGCCGGGTCACCGACCTGCAGCGTCGCGACTTCCGGGACGAGCCGTTCGAGCAGCGCGTCGTAGATCGCGCCGTCTGCGATCACCCGCGTGCCCGCGGTGCAGTCCTGGCCCGCGTTCCAGAAGCCGGCGACGCGAATGACGGCGGCGACCTCGTCGAGATCGGCGTCGTCGAGCACGACGACCGGCGCCTTGCCGCCCAGCTCGAGGTGGACCCGCTTGAGCGAGTCGGCGGCCTCGCGCGCGATCAGCTTGCCGGTGCCGACGTCGCCGGTGAGCGAGACGAGCCCGATCGCACGATGCTCGACGAGCGCCGCGCCGACGGTCGGGCCGTCTCCCGTCACGACGTTCAGGACGCCGGCCGGGATCGCGTCGGCGGCCAGCTCCATGAAGCGCAGCAGCGAGCACGGCGTCTGCTCGGCCGGCTTGAGGATCTGCACGTTGCCGGCCGCGAGCGCCGGGCCGAGCTTCCAGGCGGCCATCATCAGCGGGTAGTTCCACGGCGCGATCCCCGCCACCAGGCCGATCGGCTCGCGGCGGATCATCGACGTGTAGCCGCGCACGTACTCCCCGGCGGCCTTGCCCTCCAGGTTGCGCGCGGCGCCGGCGAAGAAGCGCAGCACGTCGGCGCACGCCACGACCTCCTCGCGCGCCGCGGTCAACGGCTTGCCCGCGTTCTCCGACTCGATCGCGGCCAGCTCCTCGACGCCCGCGTCGAGCGCCGCCGCCAGCGCGAGCAGCACGTCGCCGCGCTCGCCCGGCGTCGCGTCTGCCCACGTGCTGCGCGCCGCGCACGCGGCCTCGACCGCGCGCTCGACGTCCTCGCGGCCGCATTCGGGCACCGTCGCGATCAGGCGTCCGTTGGCCGGGTTGCGGATCTCCCGCGTCGCCCCCGCGGCCGCCTCGACCCAGCGGCCGCCGATCAGGATGCGACGGGGCGCCGCGGACGCTGCAGACGTGGTCATCGAAAGCTCTCCTGCTCGAGTGGGCACGATCGTCTAGCTCACGCGCGAGGAGGCGCGGTGGGCGCCGTCAAGCGCCGCGAGCCCCTCGCCGATCCCCGCCGCGAGCTGCTCGATCTCGCGCTCGCCGACGATCAGCGGAGGCGAGACCGCGATCCCCGCGGCGAGCGGCCGCACGAGCACCCCGGCGTCGCGGCAGGCGAGCTGCCAGCGCGTCACGATCCCCGGGTCCGCGGCCCGCACGTCCTCGGCCAGCTCGACGCCGGCCAGCAGGCCGAGGCCCGCACGCACCTCGGCGACGAGCGAATGCTCGGCCAGCGGCGCGAGCGCGTCGGCGAGCACGCCCTCCAGCGTCCGGCCGCGCTCGATCAGCCCGTCGCGCTCGTAGAGGTCGAGTGCGACGTTGGCCGCCGCGCAGCAGGTCGGGTGGCCGGCATAGGTCGCGCCATGGCGGAAGACCGGCGCCCCCGGCTCGTCCGTGAAGAACGGCTCGGCGACATGCGGCGCGACGAGCAGCGCCCCCAGCGGCAGCGTGCCGCCGGTGACGCCCTTCGCGAGCGTCACGAGGTCGGGTCGCACGGGCCAGCGGTCGATGCCCAGCCACGTCCCGAGGCGCCCGAAGCCGCAGATCACGCAGTCGGCGACGAACAGCACGCCGTGGCGCCGGCAGATCTCCGCGACGCGCTCGACGTAGCCGGGCGGCGGCAGCCGCACGCCGCCCGCACCGATCACCGGCTCGCAGAAGAACGCCGCGACGCGTCCCGCCCCGACGCGCTCGATCTCGCGCTCGAGCGCTTCGGCGTCGTCGTGCGGGACAGTCGACGCCTCGGGCACGAGCGTGCCGAAGCCGGCCGCGTTCGCGGCGATCCCGGCGATGCCCGTGCCGACGCCGTGCGTCCCGTGGTAGCCGTGCTCGCGGCTGATCAGATGGGTGCGCTCCGGCTCGCCGCGCTCGGCGTGCCAGCGGCGCGCGAGCTTCGCGGCCGTGTCGACCATGTCGCCGCCGCCGGAGCCCAGGAAGACCTTGCTGCCCGGCTCCGGGGCGAGCGCCGCGAGCCGCTCCGCAAGCTCGATCGCCGGCGCGTTCGCGTAGTCGCCGAACATGCTGTACGTGTCGAGCTCCTCGAGCTGCCGGCGGACGACGGCGGCGATCTCGCCGCGGCCGTGCCCGAGGTTCGCGCACCACAGCGAGGCGGTGCCGTCGAGGTAGCGGCGCCCCTCCTCGTCCCACACCCACGCGCCCTTCGCGCGCACGAGCGTCAGCCGCGAGCGCGCGACGGCGCCCATGTCGGCGAACGGATGCCAAAGCGCGCTCATGCGCCCACCTCCATGCCGCCGCGACTCATCGCGACGTATTTCGTCTCCAGATACTCCTGCAGGCCCTCCGGTCCGCCCTCGCGCCCGAAGCCCGACTGCTTGACGCCGCCGAAGGGCGCGCCGGCGTTCGAGACGATCCCCTGGTTGAAGCCGATCATCCCGGTGTCGAGCGCCTCGATCACGCGGAAGGCGCGATCGACGTCCTGGGTGAAGACGTAGGCGGCAAGCCCGTACTCGGTGTCGTTCGCCGCCGCGACCGCCTCCGCCTCGTCCGCGAACGTCGTGATCGGCGCGACCGGCCCGAAGATCTCCTCCCGCAGCAGCCGCGCATCCGCCGGGACGTCCGCGAGCACCGTCGGCGCGAAGAAGTAGCCGGCGCCCGGGCAGCGCCTGCCGCCCACGACGACGCGCGCCCCGCTTGCGACCGCGTCGTCGACGAGATCCTCGACCTTGTCGCGCTGGGCCGCGTCGATCAGCGGGCCCAGCTGCACCCGCTCGTCCGTGCCGCGGCCGACTTCGACGGCGGCCATCCGCCGCGCGAAGCGCGCGACGAAGGCGTCCGCGACCCGCTCGTGCACGAGCAGGCGGTTCGCGCTCGTGCACGCCTCGCCTCCGTTGCGCAGCTTCGCCAGCAGGGCGCCCTCGACCGCGCGATCGAGGTCGGCGTCCTCGAAGACGAGCAGCGGCGCATTGCCGCCCAGCTCCATCGAGACGCGCAGCACCTGCTCTCCCGCCTGCGCGATCAGCTGGCGGCCTACGGCGGTCGAGCCGGTGAACGAGAGCTTGCGCAGGCGCGGATCGGCGATCAGCGGCTCCACGACCGAACGCGCCGAGGTGGACGTGACGACGTTCAGCACCCCGCCCGGCAGCCCGGCCTCGACGAAGATCTGCGCCAGCGCGAGCATCGACAGCGGCGTCTGCTGCGCGGGCTTGACGACCATCGTGCAGCCGGCGGCGATCGCCGGCGCGACCTTGCGCGCGCCCATCGCGAGCGGGAAGTTCCAGGGCGTGACGAACACGCACGGCCCGACCGGCTGCTGGAGCGTCAGCACGCGGCTGCCCCCGTCCTCGGCAGGCCCGAAACGACCGCCGATGCGCACCGCCTCCTCCGCGTACCAGCGCAGGTACGCGGCCGCGTAGCGCACCTCGCCGCGCGCCTCCGCAAGCGGCTTGCCCATCTCCAGCGTCATCAGCAGCGCCAGCCGCTCTTCCTGCGCGAGGACCATCTCGTACGCGCGGCGCAGGATCTCCGCCCGCTCGCGCGGCGCCGTCGTGGAGAAGCTCGGAAACGCGAAAGCGGCCGCATCGAGCGCGGCGAGCGCGTCGGCCGGCGTCGCGTCCGCCACCTCGCATAGCACGGCGCCCGTCGCCGGATCCTCCACCGGCAGCGTCGCGCCCCGTTCGCCGTCGCGCCAGATGCCGTCGATGTGCAGCCGGCGCGGCGTCGCGGCGAGGACCTGCTGCTCTCGTTCGCTCGCGTGCACCATCGCCAGGCGGCTCAGGCCGGGTCCAGGATCGACGCGAGCAGCGGCAGCGCGATGTTGCGGCCCGTCACCACGACCACGGCCGGCGTGTCGATCTGCACCTTCTGCGCCAGGACCGCGGCGAGCGCCGTCGCCCCGGCGCCCTCGGCGACGAGCCCGTGCTCGGAGGCCAGGAAGCGGATCGCCTCGCGGATCTCGTCGTCGCTGACGGCGACGAACTCGTCGACGCGATCCTTGGCGAGGGTGAACGTGATCGAGCCGGGCTCGATGTTGCCGGCGAGCCCGTCGGCGATCGTCTCGCCGACGGGAACCGGCACGATGCGCCCGGCCTGCACCGCGGAGCTCATCGCGCGCGAGGCCGCCGCCTCGACGCCGACGAGCCTGACCCGCGGCTGCTCGCGCGCCCAGAGGCAGAGGCCGGCGATCACGCCGCCCCCGCCCACCGGGCACAGCACGGTCAACGGCTGGTCCAGCTCCCCGAGCTCGGCGCCGAGCGTCGAAGCGCCCGCCAGCAGGTGCGTGTCGTTGTACGACGACAGGTAGTGCCCGCCTTCGGCGGCCAGTTCGAGCGAGCGCGCCTCGGCGTCGTCGAACGACGTCCCGACCTGCTCGACCTCGACGTCGAAGCGCGCGAGCCCGGCGAGCTTGGCCGGCGAGACGCTGCCGGGGACGCAGATCCGCAGCCGGCGGCCGAGCCGCGCCGCGGCCCACGCGGCGCCGAGCGCATGGTTGCCGGCCGACGAGGTGACGATCAGCTCGCCGGCGGGGATCCGCGACATCGCCGCGAGGTTGCCGCGCGGCTTGAACGCGCCGGTCGGCTGGAACGTCTCCAGCTTCAGGTGCACGCCCAGGCGCTCGCTCAGGACCAGGGGCGTCGGTTTCAGGACCGCGCGCACCACCTCGTGGGCGGCGCGGATGTCATCGGCCGTGGGCACCGCGACGTGGCGGACGTCGTTCATGCGGCTAGGCTCGCCGATGCTCAGCAGTGCCACAAGCGGTTCTCTTTGGCCTGATCGTAAACTCACCTAATGCTCGATCCCCGTCGCTTGCGTCTCCTTCGCGAAGTAAGCCGGCGCGGCACCATCGCCGCCGCCGCCGAGGAGCTGAACTTCACCGCTTCAGCGGTCTCTCAACAGCTCGCGACGCTGGAGCGCGATCTCGGGGTGCCCCTGCTCGAGCGCACGGCGCGCAGCGTCCGCCTCACCGAGGCCGGACGCGTTTTGTGCGAGCACGCTAACTATGTACTGGCAGCTTTGGACGCAGCGGAGCAAAGCGTGCATGCGGTTGCTGGACTCAGCGGCGGCCGCTTGCGGGTCTCGACGTTCGCGAGCGCCGCCGTCACCTTCGGCACCGATGCCCTGTCTGCGTTCGACCAGGCGCATCCGAACGTCGATCTGAGCTTCGTCGAGCTCGAGCCGGAGTTCTCGATCCCCGCGGTGCGACGGGGAGAGCTCGACCTGGCGATCGCGGTTCAATTCGCCGGCCTCCCGCGGCCCGACATGACGGCCCTGCGCCAAATCGACCTTGGCGTAGATCCCCTGCGACTGGTGATGTCCGCCGCCGATCCCGCCGCGCGCCGCGCGACCGTCAGACTGATCGACCTCGCCGATCGGCGCTGGATCTCGTCGTGGCCGGAGGTGGGCTTCCAGGCCGTCACCGAGATGGCGTGCCGGCGAGCGGGATTCGAGCCGAAGGTGGCGTTCCGCGCCGACAGCTACGAGGTGGTGCTGAAGCTGGCACAGGCCGGGCTCGGCGTGAGCCTCGTCCCGCAGCCGGCGCTCGTGGACCTTCCCGGCCTCGTGACGCTCGCGGTCAGCCCGGCGGAAGTCCCCCCGCGCGAGGTCTTCGCCGTCACCCGTGCGGCCGACGAGTCGCCCGCGGTGATGGAGATGCTGCGCCTAATGCGCTCGCTGGCAGCCGAGCGGCACGTCGCCGCCGCGGGCGCCCATGACCGCGGCGTTAGCAAAGGTTAGCCTCAGGCTACGAGAAACGAGTGGCGCTTGGGCTGAGCCCAGGCGAAGGTAACGGACGCGAGCCCCCCGAGCCGGATTGCCCGGCGATCCCAAATCGACGGGCTCGCGTCCAAATGATCATCTTGACCGAGAGTGAAATTCGCTCGCTCGTAGGGCATGCGGAGGCGAGCGAAGCTGTTGCGGCCGCGTTTCGCGCGCTGCACGCCGAAGCCGTCGCCGTTCCCGAGCCGTGGCACATCGGCCTGGGCGACGGCGAGAGCGAGGTTCACTGCAAGAGCGCGTACGTGCGTGGAGCTGCGAGCTGGAGCATCAAAGTCTCCTCGACGTTCTACGCCAACCATGACGACGGCAAGCCGGCGCTGTCGGGCCTCATCATGCTGTTCGACGCCCGCACCGGCGTCCCGTCGGCGCTGCTGCTGGACAACGGCTATCTGACCGAGCTGCGGACCGGAGCTGCCGGAACGCTGAGCGTCGAGCTGCTGGCCCGCCCGGACGCACGGCGCGTCGCCGTGCTCGGCGCGGGCAGCCAGGCGCGCTACCAGCTCGCCTCGCTGGCCGGCAAGCGCGACGTCGCCTCGGTCGCCGTGGCCAGCCGCTCCAGGGACGGCGCCGAGCGGCTGGCGAGCTGGTGGCGGCAGCACCACGGGTGTCCGATCGAGATCTGCGAGAGCGTCGAGGCCGCCGTCGAGCACGCCGACATCGTCTTCGCGACGACCCCCGCGAGCGAGCCGATCCTCGCAGGCGCGTGCCTCGCGCCGGGAACGCACATCGTGGCGGTCGGCGCCGACAGCCTCGGCAAGCGCGAGCTGGATCGCGCCGTCTTCGAGCGCGCCGCCGTCGTCGCCGTCGATCATGTCGGGCAGGCGACAGCCTTGGGCGAGACCCGGTCGGCGCTGGAGGACGGCGCGATACAGGTGCAGGACCTCGTGACGCTCGGAGCCCTGGTGGCCGGTCAGGCCGCAGGGCGCGTCTCGCCGGACCAGATCACCGTGGCCGACCTGACCGGGATCGGCGCGCAGGAGGCGGTGCTCGGCGAACGGCTGCTGAGCGCCGCGAAGGAGCGAGGGCTCGGGGCCGAGTTCGTCAGCCCCAACGTGTCGTTGGAGGGGGTGGTTGCCTTGCCACCCTTCTCGTCGAGAGGATAGGAGAGAGCATGCTGCGTGTGATGCGCAAGGCAGTGACAATGATGATCGGCGTGGTCGTGGTCGGACTTGCGATCACCGCCTGCGGAAGCGGTACGAAGCACAGCTCGACGGCCGCCACGACCGCGACGGCGAGCGCGGACCCGGCGCTCAGCAAGCTGCTGCCGGCGTCGATCCGGAGCGCCGGAGTGGTCAACGTCGCCACCGACATGCCGTACCCGCCGTTCGAGTTCTTCGCCGACGAGAGCGGGAGCAAGATCACCGGGTTCGACTACGACTACGGCCAGGCGCTCGGGCAGCTGCTGGGCGTGAGATTCCACTTCGCCGAGCAGAAGTTCGACGGGATCATCCCGGCGCTCCAGGCCGGCAGATACACCATCACGATCTCGGCCATGACGGACACGCCGGACCGTCGCAAGGTGCTCGACTTCGTCGACTACTCCCGGGCCGGCACGGCGCTGATGGTTCCGAAGGGGAATCCGAAGGGCATCAAGACGGTGCTCGATCTCTGCGGCCGCACGGCCGCGCTGCAGTCGGGCGCCCAGCAGCTGGGATTCCTCAAGACCCAGCAGCCGAAGTGCAAGGCGCTCGGCAAGCCCCCGATCAACATCGCCGCCGTCCCGAAGCAGTCGGACGCTCAGCTGATGGTCACGAGCGGCAAGGCCGACGCGGTGATGGAGGACACGCCGTCCGGCGCCTATGAGGCCAAGACGATCGGCAACGGCGACGTGTTCGAGATCATCGACGACCCGGCCGCCGCGGGCGGCTACGACGCCCGGCCGACCGGGATCGGCATCCCGAAGGGCAACCAGGAGCTGGTCAACGCGCTGCAGAAGGCGACGCAGGCGCTGATGGACAACGGCACGTACAAGAAGCTCCTCGACAAGTACGGCGTCGGAGCGATCGCGATCCCGACCGCGACGATCAACGGGAAGGGGTAGGGACGCATGGCCGTAGACGCCCCCAGCGTGCCGGCGAAGATGCCGGCACGCATCGAGGCGCGACCCGTCCGCCACCCACTTCGGTGGGTGGCGGCGGCCATCGTCCTGCTGATCCTTGCGTCGCTGCTCGTATCGCTCTGGAAGAACCCGCACCTCGAACGTGACGTCGTCGGGCAGTACCTGTTCAAGACGCTGACGCTCAAGGGCATCTGGGTGACGCTCTACCTGACGGTGGTGGCGATGGTGATCGGCATCGTCGGGGGCGCGCTGATCGCGGTCATGCGCCTCTCGGGCAATCCGGTCCTGTCGGGCGTGTCGATGCTCTACACCTGGATCTTCCGCGGAACGCCCGCGCTCGTCCAGATCATCTTCTGGGGCTACATGGGCGCGCTCTATCCGCAGATCGTCCTCGGCATCCCGTTCACCCACGTCGCCTTCGTGCACGAGAACACGAACGCGTTGATCGGGGCCACGACGGCGGCGATCCTGGCGCTCGGCCTCAACGAGGTCGCCTACGCGTCCGAGATCGTGCGCGGCGGGATCCTCGGCGTCGACCGCGGGCAGACGGAGGCCGCCAAGGCGCTGGGGATGTCGGAGGGACAGACGACCCGGCGGATCGTCCTGCCGCAGGCCATGCGCGTGATGATCCCGCCGATGGGCAACGAGACGATCACCATGCTCAAGCAGTCGTCGCTGGTGTCGGTCATCGCCGGCAACGACCTGCTCACGAACCTCCAGGACGTGTACTCCCAGAACTTCAAGGTGATCCCGCTGCTCGTGGTGGCCAGCCTCTGGTACCTGGCGCTTACGACGGTGCTCTCAATTGGCCAGGCCATGCTGGAGCGACGGTACGCACGTGGATTCAACAACGGCACAAGACGGAAGAAGCGGTGGGCTCGATGAATAACTCGGCGACCGAGACGCGCACCGACGTCATGGTGCGCTCCACCGGGGTCTGGAAGTGCTTCGGCGACCTCGAGGTGCTGCGCGGCATCGACCTCGAGGTCCCCACCTCCTCAGTCACCTGCATCCTCGGCCCGAGCGGCTCGGGGAAGAGCACCTTCATCCGCTGTCTCAACCATCTCGAGCGCGTCGACGCCGGCCGGCTTGAGGTCAACGGCGAGCTCGTCGGCTACCGCGAGCGCAGAGGGGTGCTCTACGAGCTGCCCGAGCGGGAGATCAGCCGGCGGCGAGCGGAGATCGGCATGGTCTTCCAGCGCTTCAACCTGTTCCCGCACATGACCGCGCTCGCGAACGTGGTCGAGGCGCCGATCCGCGTGCGCGGCGAGAAGAAGGCGCTGGCGCGCGAGAGAGGCCGGGCGCTGCTCGAGCGCGTCGGGCTCGCCGAGAAGGCCGACGTCTACCCGGCGCAGCTCTCCGGCGGCCAGCAGCAGCGCGTGGCGATCGCGCGCGCGCTGGCGATGCGGCCCAGTTTGATGCTGTTCGACGAGCCCACGTCGGCGCTCGACCCCGAGCTCGTCGGCGAGGTGCTGGACGTCATGCGGGATCTCGCGGCGGACGGCATGACGATGGTCGTGGTGACGCACGAGATCGGCTTCGCACGCGAGGTCGGCAATCAGGTCGTGTTCATGGACAACGGCGTCGTGGTCGAGGCGGGGACGCCCGAGCAGGTGCTGATCATGCCCGAGAACCCACGCACGCGCGAGTTCCTGAGCAAGGTTCTCTAAGCGGGGTTGGCGAAGCCCGCGCGGGCTTCGCCAACCCCGCTCACGCGGCGGCGCGCGGAGCGGCAGCGGTGCTTTCGCTCAGAGGTGAAGAAAGCAGTGGCGCTGTCGCTTGATTGCAGTGAGAGTGAGGTCATGCAGGACGGAGCATCCAACGTCGGCGCCGACGCGGTCGTCAGCGCGCTTGAAGTGTGCGGTGTCGAGCGGGTCTTCGGCATTCCCGGCACGCACAACCTCGAGATCTATCGATCGCTGAGTCGCTCCTCGATTCGTCACGTCGTCTTCCGGCACGAGCAGGGCGCGGGTTATGCCGCTGACGGTCACAGCCGGGCCAGCGGCCGCCCCGGCGTGGTCCTGACGACGACGGGCCCCGGCCTGATGAACGCGACCACCGCGCTCGCGACGGCGTACGCCGACTCGGTGCCGGTGCTCGCGCTCTCCCCCGGCGTGCCGATCGGCCTGGAGGGCGCCGACGTGGGCTTCCTGCACGAACCGAAGGATCAGCAGGGCTGCATGGACCGGCTGGTCGAGCGCAGCGTGCGCGTCCGCGACGCCGACGAGGCGGCCGACGCGATCTGCGAGACGTTCGCGCGCTGGTCGAGCGGGCGGCCCCGGCCGGTCCACATCGAGATCCCGCTCGACGTGCTCGAGGGCGTGTGGGGCGCGGCGGCGCAGCCGGCGGCGCGCACGCTCGCCCCGCCTTCGCCCGGGCCCGAGCAGCTCGCACGGGCGCTCGAGGCGATGAGCACCGCGAGCCGCCCGCTCATCGTCGCCGGCGGCGGCTGCCGCGCCGCGAGCGGGGCGCTGCGAGAGCTGGCCGAGCGCTGGGACGCGGCCGTCGTCACGACCGTGAACGGAAAGGGCGCGCTGTCCGAGCGTCACGAGCTGTCGGCCGGCGCCCATCTGCGGCTGGCGAGCGTCCGGCGCGCGCTCGACGATGCGGACTGCCTGCTCGTCGTCGGGAGCGAGCTTGCCGACAGCGATCTGTGGGGCGGAACGCTGTGCCCGGGCGGACCGGTGGTGCGCATCGACATCGACGACGCCCAGCTGCGCAAGAACCTGCCGGAGCGGTGCGAGGTGATTTCCCTCCACGGGGACGCGCGGGCGGTCATGGAGGCGCTGAGCGCACGACTCGCGGCGACGGCCGGGGTGCGGCGCTCCGTGGCCGACGGGGCGTCGCAGGCCGCCGAGATCAGGGACCTTGCGCTGGCGGAGGCGACCGAGCAGGACGGGCTCTGGCGCGCCATCAACGACGCGGTCCGCGCCGAGCTTCCCCGCACGGCGATCGTGGCCGGCGACAGTGCGCAGGTCTCCTACTACGGGACGGCGCACTTCTGGCCGGCCGACGAGCCCGGGCAGTTCCTCTACCCGACCGGCTACGCGACGCTCGGCTACGGCCTGCCGGCGGCGATCGGCGCCAAGCTCGCCGCGCCCGAGCGACCGGTCGTCGTGCTCGTCGGCGACGGCGGCTTCATGTTCACCGCCTCCGAGCTGCTGACCGCGGCCGAGCTCGGCCTCAGCCTGCCGATCGTGGTCGCGAACAACCGGGGCTTCGGGGAGATCCGCGATCAGATGCGCGAGCGCGGCATCCCGCCGATCGGCGTCGACCTGCTGCCTCCGGACTTCGCGCTGTTGGCGCAGGCGTGCGGCGGCAGCGGTCGCCGCGTGAGCGACGTGAATCGGCTCGGGGCCGCCGTCAGCGAGGCGCTGACGGTCCCGGGTCCAACGGTGATCGAACTGGAGGTGGGATCGTGAAGGGTCGTTGCGCGCCCGTCGTGCTGCGAGGGGTGACCGTGGTCAATCCGGGCTCGGAGCCACTCGAGCACCACGACATCCACATCGGCGAGGACGGCATGATCGAGAGCGTGTCGCCGGCCGGGACGCGGTCCGCGCGCGGCGCGGAGCTCGACGCGCGCGAGCTCGTGGCGTTCCCCGGCCTGATCGACATGCACGTGCACCTCTGCTTCTCGCCGCACCACCACCCGCAGGACATGATGAGCACCATCGAGGCGGCCGAGCTCGAGGAGCTGGTCGCGACCAACGCGCGCGACACGCTCGCCCGCGGCGTCACCACCGTGCGCGACCTCGGCGGCCCGGGAGAGGTGGTGCGCGACCTCAAGCGCCGCATCGCCGACGGCGATCTGCACGGCCCCCGCATCCAGTGCGCCGGCCCGCCGTTGACCAAGCCGGCAGGGCACTGCTGGTTCATCGGCGACGTCGTGCACGGTCAGGACGAGCTGGCGGAGACGATCGCGCGCCACGGCGCGAGCGACGACGAGTGGCTGAAGCTGATGGTGACGGGCGGCATGCTGACCCGCGGCTGCGATCCCGAGCATCTGCAGTTCCATCCGGTCGAGCTGGAGGACGCGGTGCGGATCGCGAAGGAGCTCGGGCTGGAGACCGCGGCGCACGTCCTCTCGCTCGAGGGGTCGACGGCCGCCGTGGAGGCCGGGATCCGCACGATCGAGCACGGCGTCGGCCTCTCCCGCGAGCTCGCGCGGACGATGCGCGAGCGCGACCAGGTGCTCGTCCCCACGCTCGCCGCCAGCCGGCTCGCGCTGCTCGCCAGCCCCGACAGCGACGAGGAGGACATGGTCCAGGCGCGAGCGCTCGAAGCGTCGCACTGGCGCTCCGTCGGCTGGGCGATCGAGGCCGGGGTCGCGATCGTCGCGGGCTCGGACGCGGGCTGCCCGGACGTCCCGCACGGAAGCGCGGCAGCGGAGGTCGAGCTGCTGGAGCAGGCAGGGCTCGACCGCGCGCAGGCGCTGATGGCCGCCACCTCGGTCGCGGCGCGGGTCCTCGGCCTCCCGCAGGTCGGGCGGATCGAGGCGGGCTTCTGCGCCGATCTGCTGCTGCTGGGCGCGGATCCCACCGCGGACGTCACCACGCTGGCCAATCCGCTCGCGGTCTACGCGGGCGGCACCCGAGTTGCGACAGAGGGAGCAACGACCGCATGAGACCCGACCGGATCAGCGTGACGTTCGTCGAGGAGCAGGTCAGCGGCTCGGCCCGCCTGCTGTGGGACGAAGCCCCGAAGACCTGCGAGCAGGTGCTGCGGATCCTGCCGCTCGAGGTGCAGGCGGTCCACGCCATCTACTCCGGCAGCGAGATCGCGCTCGAGGTGCCGCAGCTGCCGCAGTTCGAGCTGGAGAACCCGACGACGAACGCGCAGCCGGGCGACATCGCGTGCGTCTACCTGCCGGCCGCCGACTATTACGGGATCGACGCGGACCTTCCCGAGATCCTCTGGCTCTACGACAGCGACGCACGGCCGGGGATGTTCGAGGGCCCGGTGCCGATCGGGGTGTTCGCCCGCTTCGAAGAGCTCGCGCCGATCGCCGCCGCGTCGATCGACATGCGCGTGTCGGGCGCGAAGCGCGTCCGGATCGAAGTCGCCGCGGACTGAGCGGATGCCCACCCCGAGATACCGGCCGGCGGGCACCGAGCGCTTTCCGCGCTTCAGCGGCCCGCGGACGTTCATGCGGCTGCCGCACGTCACGACGACGGCGGACGTCGACGTGGCGGTGGTCGGCGTGCCCACCGACGACGCGGTCTCGTTCCGCTCCGGCGCCCGCTTCGGGCCGGAGGCGATCCGCAGCGCGTCGGTGCTGCTGCGGCCGTTCAACGCGGATCAGGGCATCGACCTCGGGCAGCGCCTCTCGATCGTCGACGCCGGCGACGCGCCGACCGTCCCTGGCTACCACCTCGAGACGCTGCAACTGATCGAGGAGCACCTGCGGCCGCTGCACGAGGCCGGCGTCACGCCGCTGTGCCTCGGCGGCGACCACTCGATCGCGCTCGGCGAGCTGCGCGCCGCCGCAGCGGTCCACGGACCGCTGGCGCTGGTCCACCTCGACGCGCACGCGGACGTGTGGGACGCCTACTTCGGCGCGCGCTACTTCCACGGGACGGTCTTCCGGCGCGCCGTCGAGGAGGGGCTGATCGACCCGGCCGCGTCGATCCAGGCCGGCATGCGCGGCACGCTCTACGGCGCCGACGACCTCGACGCATCGGCTCGGCTGGGGATCGAAGCGATCCCGTGGGCGGAGATGCGCGCGCTGACGCCGAGCGAGTTCGGCGCGCGCGCCGCGGAGCGCGTCGGCGGCCGGCCGGCGTTCCTCTCCTTCGACATCGACTTCGTCGATCCGGCGTTCGCGCCGGGCACCGGCACGCCCGAGGTCGGCGGACCGTCGAGCAGCGAGGCGCTGGCGTACCTGCGGGCGCTGTCCGGCATCGACATCCGCGCAGCCGACTGCGTCGAGGTCGCGCCCGCCTACGATCCCGCCGCAACGACGGCATGGCTCGCGGCCAACGTCTGCCACGAGATCTTGTGCCTCATCGCGCGCGCGCGAGTCTGAGCACAAGCGCCACGTTGACATGCAGCCGTAGGGCTGCATATAATGCAGCCAGATGGCTGCATGTAAGCTGGCCGATCACTCATGGATGCGATCTTCAGATCACTGGCCGATCCCAGTCGGCGAACGCTGCTGGACAGCCTCAACGCCCGCAACGGACAGACGCTGGGCGAGCTGTGCGGGCAGCTGGAGATGGCGCGCCAATCGGTCAGCAAGCACCTTGCGGTCCTGGAGGAGGCGAACCTCGTCACGACCGTGTGGCGCGGCCGGGAGAAGCTGCACTACCTCAACGCCGAGCCGATCAACGCGATCGCCGAGCGCTGGATCGATCAATACAGCCGCGAGCGCGTGCGCGCGCTGACCGACCTGAAGCGAGCATTGGAGGGCACCCCGATGGAACGACCGCAGTTCGTCTACACGACGTACATCAACACCACGCCGGAGCGCGTGTGGCAGGCGCTGACCGAGCCGGCCTTCTGCCATCGCTATCTCGGCTTCGCGCTCGAGTCCGACTGGCAGGTCGGATCGACGGTCGTGTGGGACCAGGACGGCCTGCTGATCGAGCACCCCGAGCAGGTCGTCCTGGAGTGCGAGCCGCACCGCCGGCTGGCGTTCACGTGGCACACGTTCGTCCCGGAGCTGACCACCGTCACGAGCCTGAGCGAGGAGACGATCGCGACCGCCGCCGCCGAGCGGCGCTCGAAGGTCGCGTTCGACATCGAGCCGCACGGCGAGCAGGTCAAGCTGACCGTCGTGCAGGACGACTTCGAGCCCGGCAGCCGCGTGCTGGAGCTCGTGAGCGGCGGCTGGCCGCTCAAGCTGTCGAAGCTCAAGACCATGCTCGAGCAGGCCGCCACGGCCGACGAGCAGGTCGCAGACGCCGTAGCCCGCTAGCGCCCCCCGGCGCGTCTCGTCCGTAACGCCTCCCGTGGGGCGTTGCGGACCCCTGCTCGCAAACCGACCCCCCGAGAAGGCATCGCAATGAACGAACACGACACTCCTGCCGGTAGATGGTCCCCGACCTGGACGCTCATCGCCGCCTCCCTGGCGCTGATGATGTCGTTCCTCGACGCGCTCGTCGTCACGACCGCGCTCCCCACCCTGCGGTCCTCGCTGCATGGCAGCCTCGCAGAGCTGGAGTGGACGGTCAACGCGTACAACCTCGCGTTCGCCTGCCTGCTCCTGACCGGGGCCGCGCTGGGCGACCGCTTCGGCCGCCGGCGGATGCTGGGCATCGGCCTCGTGACGTTCATGGGAGCGTCGCTGATGGCCGGGGCGGCGAAGACGATCGGCGTGCTGATCGCCGCGCGGGCGCTCCAGGGCACCGGCGCCGCGATGATGGTGCCGCTCACGCTGACGCTCGTCACCGACGCCTTCCCGCCCGAGCGGCGCGGATGGGCGATCGGCATCTGGGGCGGCATCGGGGGCCTGAGCGGGGCGATCGGGCCGTTTGTCGGCGGCGGCGTCGTGCAGGCGATCGGATGGCACTGGATCTTCTGGATCAACCTGCCGGTGGGCCTGGCGGTGCTCTTGATCGCCCACTTCCGCGTCCGCCAGAGCTACGGCGGACATCCGCGCCTCGACATCGCGGGCGTGCTGCTCGCCACGGCGGGGCTGTTCTGCATCGTGTGGGCGATCGTCCGCACGAACACGCTCGGCTGGGGCAGCTTCGAGGTCGTCGCGATGCTGATCGCCGGGCTCGCGATCCTCGCGTCGTTCCTGCTGTGGGAGCGGCGGACGCCGCACCCGATGCTGCCGCTCACGATGTTCCGGAGCGCGAGCTTCAACGCCGGCAACGCCATCAGCTTCTGCCTCTTCGCGGGACTGTTCGGCGGCCTGTTCCTGATGTCGCAGTTCTTCCAGACCGCGCAGGGCCTCAGTCCGCTGGAGGCCGGCGCCGAGTTGCTGGCGTGGAGCGCATCCGGGATGGTCGTGATGCCGCTCGTCGGCCGTCTCACCGCCCGCTACGGCAATCGGCCGTTCATGATCGCCGGCCTGTTGATGATGACGGGGGGCCTCGCGGGCGTGGCGATCCTGGCCCGCCAAGGCACCGCGTTCCTGGAGCTCGCTCCGCTGCTGACGATCTCCGGCTCCGGCACCGCGATGGTCTTCCCCGCCGTCGCGAACGAGGTCATGGGATCGGTGGCCCCGGAGCAGATCGGGATCGCCTCCGGGACGAACAATGCGCTGCGCGAGCTCGGCGGCGTCTTCGGCGTGGCCGTGCTCGCCTCCGTCTTCAACCGGCCCGGCGTCTACACCTCGCCTGACAGCTTCGTCAGCGGCTTCCGAACGGCCCTGTGGGTCGCCGTCGCCTTCTCGGCGGTCGCGATCCCGCTGGCGCTGTCGCTCAAGCGCGGCACGCAGTCGCCAGGGCCCGACCCATCCCCCACCCCGGTCCCCGCGCCCGCCGGCGCCGAGGCATAGCCGTAGGACGACGGCGCGTCCGCGATGTTCGATCGCGGACGCGCCGTGCACCCGGCTGCTTCGCGCTAGGCGTTCGCCAACTGGCGGAGGGCGTAGTCGCGCAGGCTCGACAGGTGGATGACCCATCCTCTGGCCTGTCGCTCCGCGACCTCCGCCTTCTGCTCCTCGCTCCACGCGATCTCGGCGAAGCCGCTCTCGGTGAGCGTGATGCGCGTGCCCTCGCCGGCGGGGGCGATCGCGATCTCCACGAGCAGCGAGTTGGTCGCATTCGCCTCCTCGCCCTCCGGGTGGACCCAGCGGTAGGCGAAGCGGCTCGGCGCGTCGAGCGCCTGCACGCTGATCGGGACCACCATGGGCGTGTTCGTCGCGCGGTCGGTCCACGTCATCGTGCCGCCGCCCCCCGGCCGCATGTCGAGGTCCGCTTCGTCGCTGAACCAGCTCGCGAGCTGCTCCGGCTCCGTCAGCGCGCGCCAGACGAGGTCGACGGGCGCCTCGATAACGATCTCGCGCTGGATGCTGTCAGGGGTCATTGCGATCTCCTTCTGCGGTGGCGTGCTTGTCCGTCGCTCGTTGAGACACCGCCCTGCGCGGGAACGGAACGGCCGATCGCAGCTCGCCTGCGCCCGCTTCGCGCTCGCCGGCCCCGATGTACGACGAAATGCCGTGGGAGACTGCGCCTGTGATGGAGCGCCTTCTGGCCCGTGCCAGCGACGGAGACGAGCAGGCCTTCGGCGAGCTGACGGACCCGTACCGCCGCGAGCTCCAGCTGCACTGCTATCGCCTCCTCGGCTCGGTGCAGGACGCTGAGGACATGCTGCAGGAGACGCTGCTGGCGGCCTGGCGATCGCTCGCAGGCTTCGAGCGGCGCGCGTCGCTGCGCGCCTGGCTCTACCGGATCGCGACGAACCGCTGCCTCAACGCGCTGCGCGACAGCCGGCGCCGACCGCAGCGAGAGGCGCCGCAGCCGGGCTTCTCGTTCTCGCCGCCGCAGCCGACCCGCTACGACGAGCCGTCATGGCTGGAGCCCTGCCCCGACATGCTGCTCGACGCGATCCCGGACGCGGCGCCGGGCCCGGAGGCGCGCTACGACACGAAGGAGGCGGTCGGGCTGTCGTTCGTCGCCGGGCTGCAACACCTGCCGCCGAACCAGCGCGCGGCGCTCGTGCTGCGCGACGTGCTCGGCTTCCGCGCCGGCGAGGTCGCCGAGATGCTCGACACGACCGAGCTCGCGGTGAAGGGCTCGCTCCAGCGCGCCCGCGCCGCGCTCGCGCAGCGCCTGCCGGCCAGAGACCGCGAGCGCGCGCCGCTGCCCGACTCGGCGCGGGAGCGCGCGCTCGTCGGAGCGTTCGCGGATGCGTTCTCGAACGGCGACGCCGAGCGGCTCGTGTCGCTGCTGACCGACGACGTGTGGCTGACGATGCCGCCGCTGCCGATGGCCTACCAGGGCCCGGAGGCGGTGCGCGCCTTCTTCCAGACGGGCTTCGGCGCGCTCGACGGCCGGCGCATCCAGCTCATCCAGACGCGCGCGAACGCGCAGCCCGCGTTCGGCGTCTACTACGAGGACGCTCGCTCGCCGATCGCGCGCGGAATGGGACTCACGGTCCTCACGCTCAAGGGCGAGCGCATCTCCGCGATCACGCGGTTCGAGCCGAGCAACCTGGAGCGCTTCGGGCTGCCGCGCACGCTGCGCGGCGGATCACCCGTTTGGGGTGATGACCGTGGGCCGATCCGTCGCGGACGATCCGATCACGGTGGCGACGACAGATCACGAGCAGCCGCCCCTGGCGATGCACGACCTGCCGCGCGCGCGGCGCCTGCTGATGCTCGAGTTCGGGTCGCGCGAGGAGTTCGAGGACCCGAGCCTCGAGTACCGCCGCCTGTTCTCTGAGCTGCTCGGCACGTTCATGCTGGTGCTCGCGGCCGCCGGTGGCGGCCTGTTGCACGGCAAGGGCCAAATCAGCTTGGCCGCGGCCGTCGTCGCGCCCGGGCTGACGGTGCTGGCGGTGATCCTGTTCATGGGCGCCGTGTCAGGGGCGCACCTGAACCCCGCCGTCTCGCTCGCGTTCGCCGTCCGCGGCGACTTTCCCTGGCGCCGCGTCCCCGGCTACGTCATCGCCCAGCTGGTCGGCGCCACGCTCGCATGCCTGTTCCTGCTCGCGGTGTTCGGCAACGTCGAGCATCTCGGCGCGACGTTGCCCGGCCCCGGATACGAGGACTGGCAGGCTCTCCTCATGGAGATCGCGCTCACCGCGGGGCTCGTCAGCGTGATCCTCGGAACCGCCTCCGCAGCTCAGAACGTCGGCATCATCGGCGCGTTCGGCGTCGGCGGCTACATCGCACTCGCCGGACTGTGGTCCGCACCCGTCAGCGGCACGTCGATGAACCCCGCCCGCTCCTTCGGCCCCGCGCTCGTCAGCGGCGACTGGACCGCCTACTGGGCCTACGTCATCGGCCCCCTGGCGGGAGCCGCGATCGCCATCGCGTGCGCATGGATCCTCCGCGGCCCCGGCGGCGATCCGATCTCCCACCGCGCCGGATCCGGCGCGCTCGACGAGTGACGACGCGTCGAGGCCAGGTCCGGTGGGCCGCTGGTCATTCCCCGCTGACGGCGTACGCCGACACTATGGTGTGTCGCCGAACCTAGACATTCTGCGATGTCGGCGTGCGCTGTCGTACTCATGGACGTCAGCAGTCTTCGAGATCTCGCAGCGATCGCGCGCGGGCGGCGGCGTGATCTGGGCTTGAGCCAAGTGGATCTCGCCGGCAGGGCCCGTGTCTCGCGCCAGTGGGTCAGCGAGTTCGAGAGCGGAAAGGCGACGGCGGAGATCGGGCTCGTGATCCGGCTGCTCGACGCGCTCGAGTTGCGCTTGAACGTCGCTGAGGCAGCCGCGTCCGCTGGCGTTCGTGAGCCGGATGCCGTGGACCTGGACGCGCTGCTCAACGAACAGCAGGACCCATGAGCGAGACGCTGACCGTGTTGCTCGACGGCGCCGTTGCCGGAACGCTCACGCGCTCACCGGGCGGCCGGCTCGCGTTCGCCTATGACGAGGACTACCGCCGTCGATCGGAGACGACGCCGCTCTCGCTCTCGCTGCCAAAGCAGATCCGCGAGCACACCGGCGCGCGACTCGAAGCGTGGCTGTAGGGCCTCCTGCCCGGCGACGACGCCGTGCTGCGCCGCTGGGCACGCCAGTTCCACGTCTCCGCCTCCTCGCCGTTCGCACTGCTCTCCACCCTCGTCGGCGAGGACTGCGCCGGCGCGGTCCAGTTCATCAGACGCGATCGCGGTGACGAGCTTCTGAACCGGCCGGGATCCGTGAGCTGGCTCCCCGCGGAGGAGGTCGCCGAGCGGCTGCGCGACCTGCGCGCTGACACGACCGCCTGGCTCGGGCGCTCCTTCACCAGTCAGTTCAGCCTCGCCGGCGCCCAAGCCAAGACAGCGCTGCTGCACCGCGACGGCCGCTGGGGCGTGCCGTCCGGCGCGATGCCGACGACGCACATCCTCAAGCCGGCGGTCGCCGGCCTCGACGACCACGACCTCAACGAGCATCTCTGCCTCGACGCCGCCCGCCGCGCCGGCATGATCGCCGCGCGCACCCGCATCGAGCGCTTCGCCGAAGAGACCGTGGTCGTCGTCACCCGCTACGACCGCATCAGCACTGGCAGAACGATCCGACGCGTCCACCAAGAAGACCTCTGCCAAGCGCTCGGCATCCCACCGAGCCGCAAGTACCAGAACGAAGGCGGCCCCGGCCCAACCCAGATCGTCCGCCTGCTCCGCGATGCGATGCGCCCAACCGCCGCCGAAGACGCCGTCCGCCGCTTCGCCGACGCGCTCGCATGGAACTGGCTCATCGCCGGCACCGACGCCCACGCCAAGAACTACTCCCTCCTGCTCGCCGGGCCCGAAGCACGCCTCGCCCCCCTTTACGACATCGCCTCAGCCCTCCCCTACGGCACCCACGAGCGCGAGCTGCGCCTCGCGATGAAGCTCGGCGGCGACTACTACGTCTACCCCCACCGCAACCCCTGGCCCGGATGTTCGCAGTTTCGCATCGCGCGGCGGCTGGGCTTCGCCTAACCTGGGCCCGGATGCGCGCATTCGCCCCGGACACGGCGCGGGCCCGGGAGCGCCTGCGCGATCTCGCCACCCTGATCAGCACCCCCTTGGTGCCCGACGACTTCGTCGAGCTGGTCAACCCCCTGTGGTCGCGGCGCCAGCTCGCCGGACGCGTCGTCGCGGTGCGGCGCGAGACTGCTGACAGCGCCACCGTCACGATCCGGCCGGGAACCGGATGGCGGGGCCATCGCGCCGGCCAGCACGTCACGGTCGGCGTCGAGGTCGACGGCGTCCGCCACCAGCGCACCTATTCGCTGACGTCGCCGCCGCACGCCTCGGGCGGCCCGATCGCGATCACGGTCAAGGCGACGCGCGGCGGAGTCGTCTCCACGCACCTCGTTCGTCGCATCGCACCCGGCGCTGTCGTCTTCCTCGGCCAGGCCACCGGCGACTTCACGCTGCCCGAGGATCGCTCCGAATCCCTGCTGTTCATCACGGCCGGCAGTGGCGTCACCCCCGTGATGGGGATGCTGCGCACGCTCGCACGGACCGGTGAGCTTGGCGACGTCGCCGTCGTGCACGTCGACAGGGAACCCGGAAGCGTCATCTTCGCGCGCGAGCTGCGTAGCCTTGTCAGCTCTCGCAGGTTGCGCCTGCACGAGCACTACACCGCCCGCCTTGGACGCCCATCGGCTGCCGCGATCGTCGGACGCGTGGAGGACTGGCGTCATCGTCAGACGTGGGCATGCGGTCCCGGCGAACTGCTCGACGGACTGCAGACGCATTTCGCCGCCGCCGGTGCGGGAGACCGCCTTCGCGTCGAGCGCTTCAGCTCCGAGACGGCGGCCGGCGCCGGCGCGCCGGGGGGCCACGTGACGTTCGTGCGCAGCGGCGTGACGGCGAGCGTCGACGGCACCACGACACTGCTCGCGGCCGGCGAGGCGGCCGGTGCCCTGCTGCCGAGCGGCTGCCGCATGGGCATCTGCCGGACGTGCGTCGGGCGGCTGCGCGCAGGCGTCGTGCGCGACCTCCGCACCGGCGACGTGACCGGCGTGCCAGGCGACGCGGTCCAGACATGCGTGTCGGTGCCCGACGGGCCGGTGGAGATCGAGCTGTGACGTTCGAACGGCTCGCCCCCGATGACCTGAACGTGATCGCGCGCGAGCTGGACGCGATCCGCGACGAGGTGAGAGCCGGCCTCGGCGAGCGCGACGCCGCATACATCCGCCGCGTCATCGCCGCCCAACGCGCGCTGGAGGCGAGCGCGCGCGCCGTCCTGCTCACGGCTCGCTCCCGGCGTGCGACGGTCGTCGGCGCCGGACTGCTGACCGTCGCCAAGGTGCTCGACAACATGGAGATCGGTCACAACGTCATGCACGGGCAGTGGGACTGGATGCGCGACCCGCGGATCCACTCGACCACATGGGAGTGGGACGCCGTCTCGACGGCCGCGTCGTGGAAGCATGCGCACAATTACCAGCACCACACGTACACGAACGTCGTCGGCAAGGACCGCGACCTCGGCTACTCGGCGATCCGCGTGCATCCCGACCAGCCATGGCACCCCGTGTACCTGCTGCAGCCGATCTACGCGGCCGCGATGGCGCTCATCTTCGAGTGGGGGATCGCGGTCTACGACATGGAGCTCGACGGGGTCCGCGCCGGCACCAAGACCGCCGCGCAGGCGAAGCAGGAGGTGCGCGCGTTCGCGCGCAAGGCCGGCCGCCAGGTCGCCAAGGACTATCTGCTGTTCCCGGCGCTGTCGGGCCGCGGGGCCCGCCGCACGCTGATGGCCAACCTGAGCGCGAACGTGCTGCGCAGCGTCTGGACGCACACGATCGTCTTCATGGGACACCTGCCGGAGGGCGCCGAGATGTTCACCGAGGAGCAACTCGAGGAAGAGACCCGCGGCGGCTGGTACGTGCGGCAGGTGCTGGGCTCGTGCAACCTCGACGGCAGCCGCCTCTTCCATCTTCTCACCGGGCACCTGTCCTTCCAGATCGAGCACCACCTCTTTCCCGACATCCCGAGCAACCGCTATCCCGAGATCGCGCCCGGGGTCCGCGACGTCTGCGAACGCTTCGGCCTGCCATACGCGAGCGGACGGCTGGGGCGCCAGTACCGCTCGGTGGCAAAGAAGATCCTCCGCTACGCCGTGCCCTGACGACGTGAACCAATCGGGGCGCCCGGATTTGAACGCATCCATGCTGTGCCGCACCCGCCCAGACACGGTGCGCCGGGGCAGACCGACCGGACGCGCAACCACTCCACGGAGGGATGACATGGACGGCACGTGCGCCGTCTCACCGTCGGACCGCCCACCGCGCCGCATCGCGGCGCCGGGCGACGCTTGTGCTCGATCCGCGCCCACAACCTCACCGACACCCCCGGCAGCGAATGGATCGCGCGGGCGCGCGGGGGCCGACGACGTGGAGCGCTAAGCACCTCCGCGGTAGTGCTCGCGCCAGATCAGGCGGTAGAGCGGGATCCTGCGCGGGATGTCGCGCACGCCCGGGATGAACGGGATGCAGATGAACGCGAGGCTGAGCAAGGCCATCAGCGCCCACACGAGCGCGTCGGCGTTTTCGGAGCTTCTGAACGGTTCGATCTGGTACCAGAACGTGTAGAGCCACAGCCACACCTGCCCTGGGTAGCTGCCCGTCTCGTTCATCATCCCCCACTGATCGCCGAGCAGGTGCTGCGCTTCGGCGCGATCGGACAGCAGCGATCCGTCGGCCATGAACAGCAGCGGCTTGGTGTAGTCGGTCTGGTAGAAGTTCCGGCTCGTCAACAGCGCGCCGTCGAGCCCGCCGGACTGCGCGAGGCTCAGCAGCGACGCCATCATCGGCGCGACCGGCCCGGCCGCGCCGGCGTCCGGCACCGTGACGGTCGTGCCGTGTGCCGTCGCTCTTTCGACGGCGTGTGCGTAGGCGGCGTTCCAGGCGGCCTGCTGTTTGGGGCTCGCGGCCTCGTAGGCGGCGAGCGCGGCGTTCAGCGCCGGGTCGTTCGTGATCGTCTGCAACGGGTCGATCACGAAGTCGCGCGCGGTGTCGATCGGGTGGCTCACGCCGGCCCACTTCTGCAGCTGGATCGGCCCGATCACCTGACCGGTCGCCGCATGGTTGTACGGCGGACCGTAGCCGGCCGTGTCGCTCGTGCCGCCGAGCTCAGCGCTCGCGGTCGCGACGAAGTCGACCGGCTGTGTGCGCGCCCACTGCGCGACCGTGCTCGGGCGCTCGTCGGGGGAGGAGAAGACGATCGTCAGCAGGGTCGCGAGCAGCGCCATCGCCCCGATCGCGACGACCGCCTCCTTGACGAGGTCGTAGGGACGCGTCGCGCCGGTCCACGTCGCGTATCTGTCTTCGTGCGCACGACGGCGCTGCCGCGTCGCCGCGCTCATGACTCCTCCTCGGCGTTCGAGGCGGCGAGCGCCGCCCTCGTGAACGGGGGAACGACGCCGTGCCGGCGCACGAGCAGGATGTGCCAGACGACCAGTCCGAGGACCACGGTCGGCAGCAGCAGCACGTGGAAGGTGTACATCTGGCCGAAGTTGGTCACGTTGAAGAACGCGCCGATCCCGACCGAGTTGAGCCCGTCCTTGGCCTGCGTCGAGATCCACTGCGAGTCGAAGTTCTGCTGGGAGAGATAGCCGGTGAACGCGGCCCCGACCCCGACCAGGAACGTGACGGCTCCGCTGACCCACGTCCGCGCGCGGCCGCCCCGCCACGCCGCCATCCAGAACTTGCCCCACAGATGGATGACCATGCAGAAGAAGAACAGCTCGACCGCCCACAGGTGGATGCCGTTGAAGAAGCGCCCGATGCCCGTGAGGTGCCACCACGCGGGGCCCTTGAGGCCGAGCACCACACCGGAGGCGAGGATCACCACGAGCGCGGCGAGCGTCAGCACACCGAACACGTAGATCCACGACGCGACGTACGCCGGCTGGCGGTCGGGCAGCAGCTTCTCCGGCGGAAGCGCCCCCACGGCACGTTCGCGCACGCGCGTCGTCCACATCCGATCGGCGCTCATGACGGCCGCCTCGCGCCGGGGAACGGCAACACGATCGCGAGCACGAAGACGAGCAGCATCAGCACGATCACGACGACGTTCGCGACCGACATCTGAAAGAAGTGCCAATGCACCACGTGCGCCGGACGATGCAGATCGACGAGCGCGGCAAGGACAGCGGGTGGCATCGCGATCGGCCTCCTGGGTTCGCGAGCGCTCACGCTCGCGCTCGACATCGACCGCACCATCCTCCACGCGCCGCCCGCCACGATCATCCGTAGCGAGCCCGCAGCGGCGTGCGGGGGACCACCAGGCTCACGGCACGACGCTCAGCACCAGCAGCGCGACGACCGAGACGGCAACGAGCGCGATCGTGGCGGCGGTCGCGATCGAGTCGGCGCGGCCGAGGCGGTGTCTGCCCATCAGCTCGGGGTCGCGCGCGAGCGCGCGCAGGAACGGCAGGATCGCGAGCAGCAGCACGGCGTTGAGCGCCTGCGAGAGGAACAGGATCGAGATCAGCGGCGCGCCGGGGATCAGCACGATCGCGGCTGCGACGGCGATGCTCGCGCCGTAGGCGCCGTAGAAGACCGGTGCATCGCGCACGCGGTCGTTGAGGTCGGCGCGCTGCTCGAACGCCTCCGCGACCGAGTAGGCGGTCGAGAGCGGGACGACGGCGGCGGCGAGCAGCGCGGCGCCGACGAGCCCGAGCCCGAAAAGGGTCGTTGCCGCGTCGCCGGCGAGCGGCGCCAGGGCACCGGCGGCGTCGCGTGCGTCACGGACGTGGACGCCGTCGGCGTGCAGCGTCGCGGCGCAGGCCACGACGACGAACAGGCCGATGATCCCGGTCAGGACCGCGCCGGAGATCACGTCCACGCGCTCGTAGCCGAGCTCGTCGACGCTCAGCCGCTTGTCGACCGCATAGGACTGCATGAACGCCAGCCCCCACGGGGCGAGCGTCGTGCCGAGCGTCGCGACGACGACGAGCAGGCCGTGGCGCGACCCGGGCAGGCTCGGGACGACGAGCCCGCGCGCCGTCGCGCCCCAGTCCGGGTGCGCAAGGAAGCCGGAGACGATGTACGTGACGAAGATCGCGCTGAGCGCGAGCAGGACGTGCTCGACGCGTCCGAACGAGCCGCGCAGCACGAGCAGCGCGACGGCGAGCGCGGCGATCGGAACGGTGACGTAGCGGCTCGTGCCGGCGAGCACCTGCATGCCGGCGGCGACGCCGGCCAGCTCGGCGCAGATCGTGCCGACGTTGGCGATCACCAGGGCGGACAGCGCGATCGCGGTCGCGCGCGATCCGTAGCGCTCGCGCACGAGCCGCATCAGCCCCTTGCCGGTCACGATGCCGGTGCGCGCGGCCAGCTCGTGGAAGACGATCAGCGCGAGCGTCGAGAGCGCGAGCACCCACAGCAGCCGATAGCCGTAGTCGGCGCCGAGGATCGAGTACGTCGTGATCCCGGCGGGATCGTCGTCGGAGAGGCCGGCGAGCAGGCCGGGGCCGAGCACCGCGACCAGCGCGACCAGCGCGACGCGGTGGCCGCGCAGGCGCGCGAGCCGCCGGTGCGGGTGGCGGACGGCGAGATGCGGCGGGGCGGGTCGCCGGGGGCGTGCCATCGGCGGATCGTGACGCGCGCGCCGGCCGGCGCCTCTCAGGCGCCGTCGCTCGGCGCGCGCGAGGGGTAGCCGGAGAGCGCGAGCGCGCCGATCGAGATCCCGGCGCCGGCGAGCGCCGCCAGGAGCATCGCCGGCGTCGGCGCGGCCAGCTCGAAGAAGGAGCGCAGCGCCGGTGTGAGCAGCGTCGCGGCGTAGACGGCGCCGAGCAGCGCGCACATGCCCTCGACGGCGCGGCGGCGTCGCGGCTGCTCGGCCTCGATCGCGATCACGAGGTAAAGGCCCCCGGCGACGAGCACGGTCGTCGCGACGGTGCGCGCCTCGCGCACGGCGAGGTCGAGGCCGTCGAGCGCGAACAGGTAGGAGGCGACGACGCCGACGCCGACGAGCACGCCCGCGGGGATCGCGAAGCGCGCGACGCGCCGGCCGAAGCCCTCCGGCGACCACGGGCCGCTGCTCGGCGCGAGCGCGAGGAAGAACGTCGGGATCCCGATCGTGAGCGCGGCGGCGAGGCTGAAGTGGCGCGGCAGCAGCGGGTAGGCGGTCGAGCTGATGCCGATCGTGAGGATCAGGAAACCGGCGAACGCCGACTTCGTCACGTACAGCCGCGCGACGCGCTGGAGGTTGCGCAGCGCCTGCCGGCCCTGGCGCACGAGCTCGGGGACGGCCGCGAAGTCTCCGTCCACCAGCACGAGGTCGGCGACGCCCTTCGCGATCTGCGCGCCGCTGCCCTGCGCGATCGCGAGCCGGGCGGTCTTCAAAGCCGGGACGTCGTTGACGCCGTCGCCGACCATCGCGACGTAGCGGCCGGCGTCGCGCAGCGCCTCCACGACGCGCCGCTTGTCCTCCGGTGAGACGCGGCCGATCACGTTCGCGCGCAGCGCCGCCGCGCACAGCTCGGCCGGGTCCTGCGGCAGATCGGCGCCGTGCAGGACGGTCGTCGTGGGGATGCCGGCGTCGGCGGCGATCGCCGCGACCGTCTCGGGATCGTCGCCCGAGAGCACCTTCAGCTCGACGCCCTCGCGCGCGAAGAACGCGACCGTCGCGCGCGCGTCGGCGCGCAGGCGCTCGGCCAGCACGACGAGGCCGAGCGGCCGCGCGTCGGCGGGCGGATCGTCGGCGTCCGGCGTCAGCGGCTCGTCGCTGCGCGCGACCGCCACGACGCGGCGGCCGCCGCGGCGCTGCGCCTCGGCGGCGCGCACGAGCCGGTCGTCGAGCGGGAAGCGCTCGGGCGCGCCGAGCAGCAGCGTGACGTCGGCGAGCTGCACGCCGCTCCAGCGCCGGCGCGACGCGAACGGCACCTCGCCGAGCGGCTCCTCCGGGGCGGCTTGCGGGAACGCCGTCGCAATCGCCGCGAGCGTGGCGTTGCGCAGCGAGGCGCCGGCGGCGAGGCGGCCGAGCAGCTGCGTCAGCTCGGCCGCCTCGACGCCGGCGCGCGGGATCGCGGCCGCGACGCGCAGCTTCGCGTCGGTGAGCGTGCCCGTCTTGTCGAGGCAGATCACGTCCGCTGAGGCGAGCGACTCGATCGCGTTGAGCTGCTGCGCGAGCACGCCGCGGCGCGCCATGCGCAGCGCGGCGACCGCGAAGGTGAGGCTGACGAGCACCACGAGGCCCTCCGGCACGAGGCTCACGACGCCGGCAGTGGCCGTCGCGACCGCTTCGCCGGCAGAGGCGTCGCGGTGCCACAGCGAGAAGCCGAGCAGCGCGCCGAGCACCACGACGGCGCCGGCGAGCGCGAGCAGCAGCCGGTTGACGGCTTGCTCGAGCGGCGAGCGCGGGTGACGGAACGCGCGCGCCTCGCCGAGCAGCCGCTCCGCGTAGCTGTCGGCGCCGACCGCGGTCACCTCGTAGGCGCCCGTGCCCTCGACGACGAACGCGCCGGAGCGCAGCTCGTCGCCCGCGCTGCGCACGGCGGGCTCGGACTCGCCGGTGAGGATCGACTCGTCCACGCGCAGGTCGCGGGAGCGCCCGAGCCGTCCGTCGGCGACGAGCTGGTCCCCGGCCTCCACCCGCACGAGATCGCCGGCGACCAGCTGCTCGGGCCCGACGTCGCGTCCGGCGCCGTCGCGCACGACGGTCGCGCGCGGGGCGACGAGCAGCGCGAGGCGGTCGAGCGTGCGCTTGGCGCGGACCTCCTGCGTGATCCCGATCGCCGTGTTCGCGAGCAGCACGCCGAGGAAGAGCGCGTCGCGCCAGTCGCCGAACGCAAGCGTGAGCACCCCGAACACGGCAAGGATCAGGTTGAACACGGTCAGCGTGTTCGCGCGCACGATGCTCCCATAGGAGCGGCTCGTCGCCGGCGGCCGCACCGGACCGCGGGCGCGCAGGCGCCGCTGCGCCTCAACCTCCGAGAGTCCGCCGGACGCGGTGACGGCAGGCGCGAGGTCGAGCGTGCTCATCGCGCGTCGAGAAGCGTTCGGGCGAGCGGCACCGCCATGCCTTCATGTCCGCAGGTCGCGGCGCTCGACGGCGGCGACGGCCGCGGCCGCGAGCACAAGCGCCGTCCCGATCAGCAACGCCGTATGCGCGACCGTGAGGCGGCCGGCGAGCACGTCCCCGCTCGCGTACCACGCGAACGGCGAGGCGTCCTGCCAGCGCGCGAGGCTGCCGATCAGCGGCGCGAGCGCGTTGAGCATGTACGCGGCGACGGCGGCCGCGGAGGTCACGCCGAGCGCGAGGCTGTGCGAGCCGGTCGCGCAGCCGAGCAGCAGCGCGAGCGCCCCGAACGGGAGCGCGATGAGCACGACCGCGAGCGAGATCGCCGCCAGCCGCGCCGCCGGGATCCCCATGCCGACGACGGCGTCGCCGAGCAGCAGCGCCGCGAGCAGCACGAGCCCGAGCGCGAGCAGCACGAGCACGCCGCCCAGCGCCTTCTCGACGACCATCCGCCGCCGCGTCAACGGCGTGGAGAGCAGCAGGTCGATCGTGCCGCGGTCCTCCTCGCCGACGACCGCGCGGGCGCCCATGCCGATCGCGACGACCAGGAACAGCAGCGGCATCATGAACGCGAACAGCTCGGCGTTGAGGAAGCCGGTCGCGGTCGCGTAGTCGCCGCCGCCGACCAGCGCGCGCATCGCCTCCGGCAGCTTGCGCGTGAACGACTGCAGGTCCGGGCTGTCGCGCACCGACGGCCAGTACACGGCGATCAGCGCCGTGAGCGCCGCGACGCCGATCGCCCATCCGAGCAGGCCGCGCCGGCGTTCCCGCAGCGTGTGCGCCAGCACGCTAGCGCCCATCCGGACCACCGCCCTCGTAGAGCTGCAGGAAGATGTCCTCGAGGTCGGGCTCGTGGCTCGCGAGCGTGAGCGTGCGGAACGTCGCCGCGCGCTTGAGCACGGCGTCGACCGGGCCGTTGACGGTGAGCGTGACGCGCTCGCCCGCCTGCTCGACCGCCTGCACGCCCGCGAGGCCCGCGAACGCGCCGGCGGGCGGTGGGTCGGCGAAGTGCAGCTCGATGCGGCGCGTCACGCGCGCCTTGAGCGCGCCGACGTCGTCCACGAGCACGAGGCGGCCGGCGCGCAGCAGCCCGACGCGGTCGGCGAGGCGCTCGACGTCGCTGAGCACATGGGAGGAGAGGAACACGGTGCGCCCGCGCTCGCGCGCCTCGCCGACCATCGCCGCGAACTCGTGCTGGATGAGCGGGTCCAGCCCGGTCGTCGGCTCGTCGAGGATCAGGACCTCCGGGTCGTGCATGAACGCCTGCACGAGCCCGACCTTCTGCTTGTTGCCGCGCGAGAGTGCCTTGACCGGCCGGTGCAGGTCGAGCGCGAGCCGCTCGGCGAGCGGTCGCGGGTCGAGCTCCGGCCGGCCGCGCAACCGCGCGAGGAACGCGAGCTGCTGCGCAGCGGTCAGGTCCTCGTAGAGCGCGAGATCGCCCGGCAGGTAGCCGACGCGGCGGCGCACCTCGACCCCGTCGCGACGGACGTCGAGGCCGAGCACCGACGCGCGGCCGGAGGTCGGGCGGATCAGGTCGAGCAGCAGCCGGATCGTCGTCGTCTTGCCGGCGCCGTTGGGGCCGATGAAGCCGAACACCTCCCCGCGCCGGACGCGCAGGTCGAGGTCCACGAGCGCGGCGTGACGGCCGTAGCGCTTGCCGAGCGCCTCCGTCTCGATCGCCGCGGGGGTGCTGGCGGGCGCGGCGATCCTCTTCGTCGCTCGGGCTGGCGCGCTGGCGATCATGGTGCAGACGCTACGAGCCGCCGGATCGCGCGCAATCCGTCGAGAGCCGGCGCACGATCCGTAGTGCCCCGCACGAGCTGTGGACCGTAGTTCGCCCGAAGCCGGCGCAGCTCACTTCGGATGGCGCTCCCCAGGCGCCGCCGTACGTTGCGTCCATGGCGCATCCGACGATCACAACGCCCGTCTCGCAGCGCGGCGCCGCCGCGCAGCTGCGGCCCTCGCCGCCCCCGGGCGACGGCCGCATGCGCGGCACGCTGCGGCTCGCGCGCATCTCGGGCATCGAGATCGAGGCGCATTGGAGCTGGACGCTGATCGTCGCCCTGCTCGTGTGGTCGCTCGCTTCCGCCGTCTTCCCCACGAGCAACCCGGGCCTCAGCGACGGGACCTACGTCGCGATGGGCGTTGCGGCGGCGCTGCTGCTGTTCGTCTCGCTCGCCGCGCACGAGCTCGGGCATGCGCTGCAGGCGCGGCGGGAGCGGATGACGATCGACGGCATCACGCTCTGGCTGCTCGGCGGCGTCGCGCGCTTCAGCGGCGCATTCCCCTCCGCGGGCGCGGAGCTGCGCATCGCGATCGCCGGGCCGGTCGTCTCGCTCGCGATCGGCGTCGTGCTGCTGGCCGCCTCGCTCGTCATCCCGTTGCCGGCGGCGCTCGACGGCGTCGTGTACTGGCTCGGGTCGATGAACCTGCTGCTGCTGGCGTTCAACATGATCCCGGCGCTGCCGCTCGACGGCGGACGCGCGCTGCGCGCGGCGCTGTGGGCGCGCAGCGGCGACCACGCGGCCGCGACCAGGCGCGCCGTGGCGATCGCGAATGCGTTCGCGCGCGCGCTGATCGGCGGCGGCGTCGTCCTGGTCCTGCTCACCGGGGCGCTCGGCGGGCTGTGGTTCGCGCTGATCGGCTGGTTCCTGCTCAACGCCGCCGCCGGCGAGGGGATGCTCGCCGCGGGCGCGACCGCCGGCCCGCACGTCGCGGAGGTGACGGTGCGCGAGCCGGTGTGCGTGCCGGCGACGACGACGGTCGAGCAGTTCCTCGAGCAGGTCGTCACAGCGCACCGGCACCTCGTCTACCCGGTCCTCAACGGGACGGACCCGGTCGGGCTCGTGTCCTTCCGCGACGCGCTGCGGACCCGTCCCGACGAGCGCGCCGTGCGGTCGGTCGCGCAGATCATGACCCCGCTCGACCGGGTCCTGGTCCTCGACGGCACGCGTCCGCTGACGGAGGCCGTCGGCGAGTTGATGCGGGCGCCGTTGCGGCGCGCGCTCGTCGTCGACGGCGCGGACTGGGTCGGCCTGCTCTCGCCCACCGATGCGCTGCGCGCGATCGAGCTGCTGAATCGGCGTTGAATCGAGCGCGGAGAACTCGCCACCTGCGCGGTCTGAATGGGGCTAAACTGGCTGCGCCCATGCTTGACGAACGTCGCCTGCGGCGGGTGCTGGAGGTTGGGCGCTCCGTCGTCTCCGAGCTCGACCTGGAGGCGCTGCTGCAGCGGGTGCTGGAAGAGGCGCGCGAGCTGACCGGCGCCCGCTACGCGGCGCTCGGGATCCTCGACGCGCAGCGCAGCGAGCTGGAGCGCTTCCTGACGCTCGGGATCGACGACGAGACGCACCGCCAGATCGGCGCGCTGCCGCGCGGCCGCGGCGTGCTCGGCGTCCTGATCGACGAGCCGCAGCCGCTGCGCCTCAAGGACGTGAGCGACCATCCGCGCTCCTACGGATTCCCGCTCGGGCATCCGCGCATGACATCGTTCCTCGGCGTCCCGATCCGCGTGCACGGCGGGAGCTTCGGCAACCTCTACCTCGCCGAGAAGCAAGCCGCCGAGGAGTTCGACGAGGACGACGAGGAGACGATCGTGCTGCTCGCAAGCTGGGCGGGAGTCGCGATCTCCAACGCGCGTGCCTACCACGGCGAGCACGACCGTCGCCAGCAGCTCGAGCAGGCCGTGCGCGGGCTGGAGGCCTCGACCGCGATCGCACGGGCGGTCGGCGGCGAGACCGACCTGCACCGCATCCTCGAGCTGATCGTCAAGCGCGCGCGGGCGCTCGTCGACACGCGCGGCGTGCTGATCCTGCTGTGCGACGGCGACGAGCTCGTCGTCACCGCGATCGCCGGGCAGCTCGAAGGCGCCCTGCTCGACGAGCGCATCCCGATCGAGGGATCGATCAGCGGTCACGTGCTCCAGACGCGCAGGCCGGAGCGGATGAGCAACATGCCCGACCAGATCCGCTTCGCGATGGCACGGCAGCTCACCGTCAGCTCGGGGCTGTTCGTCCCGCTCGTGTTCCGCGGCCGCCCCGTCGGCGTGCTCAACGCGTTCGACCGCACGAGCGGCGGCGAGTTCACCGCCGACGACGAGCGGCTGCTGGAGGGCTTCGCCGCCAGCGCCGCCACCGCCGTCGCGACGGCGCAGACCGTCGCGAGCGAGGGCCTGCGCAAGAGCATCGCGGCCTCCGAGCGCGAGCGTCAGCGCTGGGCGCACGAGCTGCACGACGAGACGCTGCAGGAGCTTGCCGGCCTGAAGGTGATGCTGATCGGCGCGCGCGAGAACCGCGACATCGACACCGTCCACGCGACGCTCGACGCCGCGATCGACCAGATCGATACCGAGATCACCGGGCTGCGGCGCCTCATCACCGACCTGCGCCCGGCCGCGCTCGACACGTTCGGCGTCAAGGCCGCGCTGGAGGCGCTCGCCGAGCGGGTGACGATCACCTCCGGCCTGGAGATCGACCTCGACGTCAACCTCGCGTTCGAGTCCGGCGGCGCCGCACAGCGGCGGTTGGTGCCCGCGCAGGAGAGCGCGATCTACCGGCTCGTGCAGGAGGCGCTGACGAACGTCGTCAAGCACGCGGCCGCGACCGCCGTGCAGGTCTCCGTGGTCGAGCACGACGGACAGGTGGAGGTGAGCGTCGGCGACGATGGCGGCGGATTCGATCCGGCCGCCGCGACCGACGGCTTCGGCGTGCTCGGCATGCGCGAGCGCATCTCGCTGCTCAACGGGCAGCTCGACGTCGACTCCGCCCCAGGCGACGGGACGACGGTGCACGCGACGTTCGCGGCCGCGCGCGTCGCCGAGACCGACACGCCGGCGACGGTGCCTCGCGACGCGACGGGCTGATGCGCGCCCGGGCGCTCGTCGCGGAGCGCTACCGCACGCTGGCGCTCCTCGCGCTTGCGGCGATCACCTGCGGCGGCGCCCTGCATCTCGCCGGGCGCCCGGCGGCGGGCGACGCGGTCTGGGCGGCGCTGACCGCCGCGATGCTCGTGCCGCTGAGCTGGTCGGTCGTGCGCGATCTCGCCCGCGGCCGCTTCGGGGTCGACGTGGTCGCGCTGATCTCGATGGCCGGCGCGCTCGCGCTCGGGGAGCAGCTCGCGGGCGCGATCGTCGCGCTGATGCTCGCCGGCGGCAACGCGCTCGAGGAGGGCGCCGGGCGACGCGCGCGCAGCGAGCTGACCAGGCTGCTGTCGCTCGCGCCGTCGGTCGCGCACGTGCGGCGCGACGGCGGGATCGCCGAGATCCCCGTCGAGCAGATCTCCGTCGGCGACGTCGTCGTCGTGCGCACCGGCGACGTGGTGCCGGTCGACGGCACGCTGATCTCGGCGCACGCGCTGCTGGACGAGTCGACGCTGACCGGCGAGCCGCTGCCGGTCTCCTACGCGGCCGGAGCGTCGCTGCGCAGCGGCAGCTCAAACGACGGACCGCCGTTCGAGCTGCGCGCGCGCCGCCGCGCGGCCGACAGCTCGTTCGCGGCGCTCGTGGAGCTGGTGCGCCAGGCGGAGCGGCAGCGGGCGCCGTTCGTGCGCGTCGCGGACCGCTACGCCGCGATCTTCCTGCCCGTGACGCTGCTGGCCGCCGGTGCGGCGTGGGCGCTGAGCGGCGATCCGGTGCGCGCGCTCGCAGTCGTCATCGTGGCCACGCCGTGCCCGCTGATCCTCGCGGCGCCGATCGCGTTCGTGGCCGGCATCTCGCGCGCCGCCGGCATCGGCGTGATCGTCAAGAGCGGCACCGCGATCGAGGCGCTCGGCCGCGTGCGCAGCGTGCTGCTCGACAAGACCGGCACGCTCACGCTCGGCGCGCCGCAGGTCGAGCGCGTCGCGCCCGCCGACGGCATCCCGCCCGACGAGCTGCTGCGGCTCGCCGCCTCGCTCGACCAGCTCTCCCCGCACGTGCTCGCCGAGACGATCGTGCACGCGGCGCAGGCGCGCGAGCTGCGCCTCGAGGAGCCCGACGCGGTGCACGAGGATCCCGGCCAGGGGATCGAGGGACGCGTCGGCGAGCGGCGGATCGCCGTCGGCAGCCTCGCGTTCGTCGCGGGACGCTGCACGAGCGGCGGGCCGCGCGCAGCCGCGCCCGGCGGCGACGGGACGCTCGTCCACGTCGCGCTCGACGGCGCGTATGCGGGCGCGATCGCAATCGGCGACGAGCTGCGGCCGGACGCCGAAGCGATGGTGCGCGAGCTGCGCGCCACGGACGTCGAGCACGTCGCGCTCGTCTCCGGCGACCGCCGCGCCGTGGCGGAGGCAATCGGGACCGCGGTCGGGGTCGACCGCGTCTACGCCGAGCAGAGCCCGCAGGACAAGCTCGACGTCGTGCGCGCGGCGCGCGCGTCCGCGCAGTTCGCGCCGGTGGCGATGGTCGGCGACGGCGTCAACGACGCGCCCGCGCTGGCGCTCGCCGACGTCGGCATCGCGATCGCGCGCGAGGGCGCGACCGTCTCCTCCCAGGCGGCCGACGTCGTGATCGTGGTCGACCGCGTCGACCGCGTCGCCGAGGCGATCCGCACGGGGCGGCGCTCGCTGACGATCGCGCGCCAGAGCGTGCTCGCCGGCATGGGCCTGAGCATCGCGGCGATGGGCTTCGCCGCCGCCGGCCTGCTGCCGCCCGTCGCCGGCGCGCTGCTGCAGGAGGCGATCGACGTCGCGGTGATCCTCAACGCGTTGCGGGCGCTGCGACCCGGGGGCGGCTGAGCCGTCGCGCAGCGGCGCGGTCAGGCGCGCCGCGGAGCCGGCTCGGCCGGGGGCGCCGCAGGGTGCAGCTGTATCTCGAAGGCGGCGGGGGCCCGCTGGACGAGCACGAGCCGGCCGCGGCTGGCCTCGACGAGCGCGCGCGCGAGGTGCAGGCCGATGCCGGTGCCGCCGTTCAGCGAGCTGCCGCGCTCGAAGATGCGCTGCTCGGCGCCTTCCGGGATGCCCGGCCCCTCGTCTTCGACGCGCAGGCAGCCGTGGCCGCCGCGCCGCAGGACGCTGACGGTGATCGTGCCCGACCCGTGACGCAGCGCGTTCTCGACGAGCACGTCGAGCGCCTGCCCGATCGGCCCCGCGCTGCCCTCGACGCGCACCGGCTCGGCGGTCTCGACCCGCAGGCGGCGGCCGTGGCCGGCGCAGGTCGCGCGCCAGCCCGGCTCGTGGCGGCGCACGAGCTCGATCAGCTCGACCGCGCCGACGCCCGCCTCCGCACGACCGCGCGCGACGGCGAGCAGCTCGGCGATCGTGCGCTCCAGCCGCTCCGCCTCCGCGAGCGCGCCCTCGGCCTGCTCCGCGACCGCCGCCGCGTCCTCGGCCCGCGCGAGCTCTTCGAGGCGCAGCTGCAGCGCCGTCAGCGGCGTGCGCAGCTGGTGCGAGACGTTCGCGGTGAACTCGCGCTCGCGACCCAGCAGCTGCGCGATCCGCACGGCGCTGCGGTCGAGCGCGCTCGCGACCGCGTCGATCTCGGGCACGCCGAAGTGGCCCGCGCGCGCAGAGAAGTCCCCCTCGCCCAGCAGCGTCGAGGTGCGCGCGAGGCGCTCCAGCGGGCGGGCGAGGCGCCGCGCCTGCAAGGCCGCGAGCGCGACGGCCGCCGCCGTCCCGCCGAGCGCGAGCAGCGCGACGAGCAGCCAGATGTGGCGGACCCGCTCGGCCAGCTCGCCCGCAGGCGCACTGACGACGACGCGCGCCTCCGCGCGCGCCCCGGAGCGCACGGACAGCGCGGAGCCGGCGCGTGGGTCGCCGACGGTCGTGACGCGGCCGCGGCGGTCGGTCACGCGGGCCCAGTGCTCGGCGGCGAGCAGGCGGTCGAGCCGCGCCGGATCGAGCGGACGGCCGACCTCGAGGCGGTCGTCGACCGCGGCCGCGAGCGCGTCGGCCTCGCGCTCGAGCCGTCCCGTCGCCTCGCCGCGCGCGCGCTTGGACTCGACGATCCCGAGCGGGACGCCGAGCACCAGCACGGCCGCGAGCGCGATCAGCGCGGTCGAGCCGATCAGCTGCCGGCGCACGCGGTCAGACCTCGAAGCGCAGGCCGACGCCGCGCACCGTCACGATCAGGCGCGGCGCGGAGGCGTCGTCGCCGAGCTTGCGCCGCAGCCACGAGACGTGCATGTCGAGCGTCTTCGTCGAGCCGTACCAGTTCTCGTCCCACACCTCGCGCATGATGCGGTCGCGGCGCACGACCGTCCCGGCCTCGCGGACGAGCAGCGCGAGCAGGTCGAACTCCTTCGGCGTGAGGTCGAGCTCGCGGCCGTCCTGCCAGGCCCGCCGCGACGCCGGGTCGACGCGCACCCCGCCCGCCTCGGTCGTGAGCTGCTCGCGCCCGCCGCGGCGCAGCAGCGCCCGCACGCGCGCGAGCAGCTCGGCGAGCCTGAACGGCTTGACGATGTAGTCGTCGGCGCCGGCGTCGAGCCCCTCGACGAGGTCGAGCTCCTCGTCGCGGGCGGTCAGGATCAGGATCGGCAGGCTCGGCAGCGCGCGGCGCACGCGCCGGCAGGCCTCGAGCCCGTCGAGCCCGGGCAGGCCGATGTCGAGGATCAGCAGGTCCGGCGGGTCGCCGCTCGTGCGCGCGACCGCGTCGCGGCCGTCGGCGACGGCGTCGACCTCGTAGCCCTCGCGCTCGAGCGCGCGCCGCAGCGGCTCGATGATCCCCGCGTCGTCCTCGGCGATCAGCAGCCGCGCCACAGGCCGATGCTAGTACCCCGCGGAGCGCGACCGACCGGCGAATCCGCACGCGCCCCGGGCCTTTGCCGAACCTTTGCCGTCCTGTGGCGGCGGGTTGACCGTCCCGTCCGCAGACTGGAGAGCGGCTCATGCCTCGTCCCCCACGCGACCGACTCGCCGTCCGCGACCGAGCGCTGCGCGCCGCACGCCGCTCGGCGCGCGCGTGCGCGGCCGGCGCGCTCGGTCTGACCGCCGGCTTTTCCCTGCTCGTCGCCCACGCGACGAAGGGCCACGCTCAGGGCACAACGCAGCGCGCGCGGCCGACGACGACCGCGCGCGTCCGGGTGCCGCCGCCCCAGCCGGTGCCGGCGATCGCCGACGCCGCGCCCGCGCCGCAGCCGCCCGCGCAGGCGCCGACGCCCGACACGGCGCCGTCCACGCCGCCTGCGGCGTCCGCGCCGGCGCCGTCCGCTCCCGCCGCGCCGGCGCCGGCCCCGGAACCGGCTCCCCCTCCGGCGGTCTCGGGAGGATCGTGACGCTCGCCGTCGCCTCATGGGAGGCGCTCGGCACCACCGCCTCGGTCATCGCCGCGGCGGAGGTGCTCGCCGACGCCCGCGCGGAGGTCGAGCGCGAGCTCGCCGCGATCGACGCCGCCTGCAGCCGCTTCCGCGAGGACTCCGAGCTGACGCGCGTCAACCGCGCCGGCGGTCGTCCCGTCGCCGTCGGCCCGCTGCTGCTGGAGGCCGTCGAGACCGCCCTGCGGGTCGCTGCGGCCACGGGCGGAGACGTCGATCCGACCGTCGGACGCGCGCTCAGGCTGGCCGGCTACGACCGTGACTACGCCGAGCTGCGGCCGTCCCGCTCGCCGCTGCGGGCGGTCGCCGTCGCCGGCTGGCGGACGGTGACGGTCGATCGCCGCGCCGGTGCCGTGCGCGTGCCGGCCGGGGTGGCGCTCGACCTCGGCGCGAGCGCGAAGGCGCTCGCGGCCGACCGCGCCGCGGCGTCCGCCGCGCGCCGCGTCGGCGGCGGCGTGCTCGTGAACCTCGGCGGCGACGTCGCCGCCGCCGGCGCGCCGCCGGCCGGCGGCTGGCGCGTGCACGTCTGCGAGGACCACCGCGCCGGCCCCGAGTCGCCCGGGCAGACGATGCGGATCCACGACGGCGGGCTGGCGACGTCGAGCACGACCACGCGCCGCTGGCAACGCGGGCGCGGCGACGCCCATCACATCCTCGACCCGGCCACCGGGCTCCCGGCGCGCGAGGTGTGGCGGACCGTCAGCGTCGCGGGCGCGTGCTGCGTCGACGCGAACGCGGCCAGCACGGCGGCGATCGTGCGCGGCGCGGGCGCGCTCGCGTGGCTGACGGAGCTGGGGTTGCCGGCGCGGCTCGTCGCCGCCGACGGGAGCGTCTCCACGACCGCAGGATGGCCGGCGGCGTCATGATCGTCGCGGCTGCCGGGACGCCCGCGCTGTGGTACCTGACGCGCGGCGCGGGCGCGGTCGCGCTGCTGCTGCTGAGCGCCAGTGTGGTGCTCGGGATCGTCCACGCCGACCGACGGCGCCTGCCCGGCGGCGGCCGGCTGCTGGTCGAGTCCGCGCACCGCACGATCTCGCTGCTGGTGCTGGCCGTGCTCGCAGTCCACGTCGCGACCTCGGTCCTCGACACGTACGCCCCGATCCGGCTGCTCGACGCGGTCGTGCCGTTCACCTCCGCGTATCGTCCTCTGTGGGTCGGCTTCGGGGCGCTCGCGCTCGACCTCCTGCTCGCGCTGGCGCTCACGAGCCTGCTGCGCCGGCGGATCGGCTTCCGCGGCTGGCGCGCCGTCCACTGGCTCGCCTATGCGTGCTGGCCGGTGGCCGTGGCGCACGGGCTCGGGAGCGGCAGCGACACGCGCAGCGGGTGGCTGCTCGCGCTGACGTTCGGCTCCGTCGCCGCGGTGATCCTCGCCGCCGGCGTGCGGCTCGCCGGCGGCGGCCCCGCTCGCCCGCTCGCGCGCGGCGTCGGCGCGGTGGGGATGGTCGCCGCCGTCCTCGCGCTCGCGGCGTGGCTGCCACAGGGGCCGCTCGCGCGCGGCTGGGCGCGCCGCGCCGGCACGCCGACGCGGCTGCTCGCCTCGGCGCGGCCTCGGCCCGTCTCCGCCGCACCTCCCGCCCAGGGCTTCTCGGCCGCGCTGGCCGGCGTCGAGCGCGACGGCACGAGCGCGGGGGGCGTCGCGGTCGTCGACCTCGCGCTGCGGCTGCAACCGGGGCCCGGCGCGCTGCGCGTGCGCCTGGCCGGCCAGGCGCTCACGGGCGGCGGCGTGGCGCTGAGCACGAGCGCGGTGACGCTCGTGCGCGGCGCGCGCTACACGGGCCGCGTCGAGCAGCTCGCGGGCACGACGCTCGGGTCGCTCGTGGCCGCGCCGGACGGGACCGCGCTGCGCCTGCGGATCGATCTGCAACCGGACGGCGCGCGCCTCGGCGGCCGACTGACGGCCCAGCCCGCGGGCGGGCACGATGACTGACCCGGGCCGGCTGCCGCGCCTGCTGGCGGGCGTGCGTCGCGATCGCCGCCTGACGCTCGCCGAGCACGTCGCGACCCATGGGCCGCTGCCCGCGCCGGCCGAGGCGCGCGGACTGGTCGCCGCGGTCGCCGTGGCCGGGTTGCGCGGTCGCGGCGGGGGTGCGTTCGAGACCGCCGCGAAGCTGGACGCGGTCGCGCGGTCGCGGCGGCGCGCGGTCGTGCTCGCCAACGGCGGCGAGGGCGAGCCGATGAGCCGCAAGGATCGCCTGCTGCTCGCGGCCGCGCCGCACCTCGTGCTCGACGGCGCGCTCGCCGCCGCGGCCGCGGTCGGCGCGCGCGAGCTGATCGTGTGCGTGCCGGTCGACGCCCACGACGCGCACGCGTCGCTGCAGGCGGCGATCGGCGAGCGCGACGACGCCCGCGGCGTGCGCGTGCAGCCCGTGCCGCGCCGCTACCTGGCCGGCGAGGAGAGCGCGCTCGTGCGCTTCGCCGACGGGGGCCCGCTGCGGCCCGCGGTGACCCCGCCCTACCCGTCCGAGCGCGGCGTGGGGCGCCGGCCGACGCTCGTGCAGAACGTCGAGACCTTCGCGCACGTCGCACTGATCGCGCGCCACGGCGGCGCGTGGTTCCGAGCGCTCGGATCGCCGCAGCTGCCCGGGTCGGCGCTCGTCACGCTCAGCGGCGCGGTCGCGCATCCGGGGGTCTACGAGATCGCCACCGGCACGCGCCTCGGTGATCTGCTCGCGGCCGCCGGCGAGCCGACCGAGCCGCTGCGCGCGATCCTGCTCGGCGGCTACTTCGGCCGCTGGCATCCAGCGGCGACCGCGGCCGAGCTGGCGCTCGATCGGACGCTCGGCTCCGGCGTCGTCGTCGCCCTGGGCGCCTCGGCCTGCCCGGCGGCCGAGCTCGCACGCTCGACGGCGTGGCTGGCCGGCCAGTCGGCCGGCCAGTGCGGACCATGCCTGCACGGCCTCGCCGCGCTCGCCGACGGACTCGCACGGCTCGTCGCCGGCCGCGCCGACGACGGCGACCTGGCACGGATCGAGCGCTGGAGCGGACAGCTCGACGGCCGCGGCGCCTGCAGCCTGCCCGGCGGCGCCGGCGCCTACGTGCGCAGCGGGCTCGACACGTTCGCCGCCGAGCTGGCGGACCACCACCGCTACGGGCACTGCACGGCATGCACCGCAGCCCCAGTCCTCCGCACCCCGCCCGCGATCGAGGCGCTCGCGGCATGAGCTGGCGCCTGCACGTCGACCCGATCGCCTGCACCGGCCACGGGCTGTGCGCCGAGCACCTGCCGGAGGCGATCGAGCTCGACGACTGGGGCTACCCGATCGTCACCGAGCCGACGATCCCCGCGGACGCGCTGGCGCACGCGCGCCGCGCCGCGGCGGCGTGCCCGACGCTGGCGCTGGCGCTCAGGCGCCAGCGCGCGACCCGCGAGGGCCGGTCGTGACCGCGTCCAGCTCGACGCGATCCCGCCCGCGCAGCGGCGGCATCGACGGCAACGAGCGCCTGACCGCCGCGACCGCGGCGATCCTGCTGGTGCTGCTCGCCGTCGAGGGCGTCACGATCCTGTTCCTCGGCCGGCTGCTGTCGGTCCACCTGTTCGTCGGCGCGCTGCTGATCCCGCCGGTCGCGCTGAAGCTCGCGAGCACCGGCTGGCGCTTCATGCGCTACTACGCGCACGCCCCCGCCTACGTCGACCGCGGACCGCCGCACGTCGTCCTGCGCGCGATCGGCCCGATCGTCGTCCTCTCGACGGTCGCCGTGCTCGCGAGCGGGATCGCGCTGCTGGCGCTCGGCCGCCCGCACCGCGACCCGCTACTGCTGGTGCACAAGGCGAGCTTCGTCGTCTGGATCGCGTTCACCGGCGTCCACGTGCTCGGCCATCTGACCGGCCTCGGCGCAGCACGCGACGACCTGCTCGCCGCCGGCCACGAGTTGCCCGGCCGCGGCCTGCGCGCGGGCGCGGTCACCGCGGCGCTCGCGGCCGGCGTCGTGCTGGCGCTCGCGCTGCTGCCGCTGTTCGGCGGCTGGCTGCACGGCCGCTGAGGACGACCTCGCGCGTTGCGGCCCACCACGGACCTGGACGCGGGGCGCAGCGGATGACGTCGGCGGTGCGCGGACGGGAAGCTGGGCGCTCATGGGAGAGTCCCCGCGCCGTCCTGCGATCCAGCGCGTCGAGCTCAAGCGCAAGCGGCTCGACCGCTACCGCGCGCCCGCCGGCGAGGAGACGATCGACGCGATCCGCGAGCTCGCGCACGACCTGCGGGGGCTGCGGGTGCTGGAGATCAGCTCGACGGCGACCGGCGGCGGCGTCGCGGAGATGCTGTCCTCGCTCGTGCCGCTGGAGCGCGACCTCGGCCTCGACGCCGCCTGGGGCGTCGTCGCCGGCGACCCCGCGTTCTTCGAGGTCACCAAGAAGCTGCATAACGGCATGCAGGGCCTCGCGGTGGAGCTCTCGCCGGAGGAGCGGCGCGACTACCTGCGCCACAACGAGCGCTACGCGGCCGCGCTTGAGGACGCATGGGATGTCGTGATCGTGCACGATCCTCAACCCGCCGCGCTGCGCAGCTTCGCCCCCGGCCATCGCGGGCGCTGGATCTGGCGCTGCCACGTCGACAGCTCCACGCCGCACCTGCCGACGTGGGAGTTCCTGCGCCCGCACGTCGAGCGCCACGACCATGCCGTCTTCACCCTGCGTGAGTTCGTGCCGCCCGACCTCTCGCTGCCGACGACGCTGCTCGTGCCGGCGATCGACCCGCTCTCCTCGAAGAACCGCGCGCTGCCCGGCTACCTCGCGCGCGAGACCGTCGCCGAGCTGGGCGTCGACCTCGAGCGGCCGCTGCTGCTGCAGGTCTCGCGCTTCGACCGCTGGAAGGACCCGCTCGGCGTGATCGACGTGTGGCGCCGCGCGCGCGAGACGCTGCCGACGCTGCAGCTCGCGCTCGTCGGTTCGATGGCGACCGACGACCCGGAGGGCTGGCAGGTCTACGACCAGATCGCGCGCGAGACGGTCTCCGAGAACGCCTGCTTCCTGCTGACAGACCAGATGGGCGTCACGAGCCACGAGGTCAACGCGCTCCAGCGCGTCGCCGACGTCGCAATCCAGAAGAGCGTGCGCGAGGGCTTCGGGCTGATCGTCTCCGAGACGCAGTGGAAGGGCACCGCGCTCGTTGCCGGCCATGCCGGCGGGATCCCGCTCCAGCTCGAGGACGGGGTCACCGGCCGGTTCGCGTCCACGATCGGCGAGTTCGCCGCGTGCGTCGTCGAGCTGCTCGAGGACCCCGCGACCGCGCACGCGATGGGCACCGCCGGCATCCAGCGCGTGCGCGAACGCTTCCTGCTCCCACGCCTGCTGCACGACCAGCTGGCGCTGCTGCGCGAGGTCGCGCGATGACCGCGACCCGCCTCGACCCGGCGCTGGCAGCGCGCGAGGTCGACGTCGCGCTGCGCGACGGCTCGACCGCCCACGTGCGACCCGTCCGCGCCACGGACCTGCCCGCGCTGCGGCGGTTCCTGCACGGGCTCTCGCGCGAGGACCGCCAGCTGCGCTGGTTCACCGGCGCGCCCGACCTCGACGCGGCCACCCGCTGGTCGGCCGAGGTCGACCGCCGCGAACGCGACGGCGTCGTCGCGACGAGCGGCGAGGGCGAGATCGTCGCCCACGCCGCCTGGGCGCGCATCGACGCGACCCGCGCCGAGGTCGCGTTCGAGATCGCCGCCGCGCAGCAGGGCCATGGGCTCGCGACGATCCTGCTCGCCCACGTCGCGTTCGGCGCCCACGAGCAGGGGATCGAGACGCTCGTCGCGGAGGTGCTCCCCGAGAACCACCGCATGCTCGACGTCTTCCGCAGCAGCGGGCTGCCGGTGCAGGTGCGCGCCGCCCCCGGGGCGCTCCACGTCGAGCTGCCCGCGGAGATGACCACGGACGCGCTGCGGCGCTTCGACCAGCGCGACGCGATCGCCTCCATCGCCGCGATGAACGCGGTGCTGCGCCCGCGCTCGCTCGCCGTCGTCGGCGCCTCGCCCGACCGCGACTCGATCGGCGGCGCCGTCTTCGCGAACCTGCTCGCGAGCGGCTACCGCGGCGTGCTGCACGCCGTCAACCGCCGCGGCCGCCCGATCGACGGCCGCCGCTGCCACCGCTCGATCGCCGAGATCCCCGGCGAGCTGGACGCGGCGGTGCTGGCGATCCCCGCCGCCGGCGTGGTCGAGGCCGCGCGCGCCTGCGCGGCACGCGGCGTGCGCGCGCTCGTCGTGCTCAGCGCCGGCTTCGCCGAGACCGGTCCGGACGGTCTCGCGCTCCAGCGCGAGCTGCTGGCCGTCTGCCGCGCCGGCGGGATGCGGCTCGTCGGGCCGAACTGCCTCGGCGTGATCGACACCGACCCCGCCGTGCGGCTGAACGCGAGCTTCGCGCCGACCGCGCCGCCGCCCGGCGGCGTCGCGCTGCTCTCGCAGAGCGGCGGCGTCGGGATCGCGCTGCTGGAGCAGACGAGGGCGCTCGGCATCGGCGTCTCTGCGTTCGTCTCCGCCGGCAACAAGGCCGACCTGTCGGGCAACGACTTCATCGAGTGGTGCGCGCAGGACGAGCGCACGAAGGCGATCCTGCTCTACCTCGAGTCGTTCGGGAACCCGCGCAAGTTCGCGCGCATCACGCGGCGCGTCGGGCGCGAGAAGCCGATCGTCGCCGTCAAGGCCGGTCGCAGCCCGGCGGGCGCGCGCGCCGCCGCCTCGCACACCGGCGCGCTGCTCGCGGGCTCGGAGCGCGCCGTCGACGCGCTCTTTCGCCAGGCGGGCGTGCTGCGCGCCGAGACGCTCGGCGAGCTGCTCGACCTCGCGACGCTGCTCGAGCGCCAGCCGCTGCCGGCCGGGCGCCGCGTCGCGATCGTCACCAACGCCGGCGGCCCGGGGATCCTCTGCGCCGACGCCTGCCAGGCCGCCGGCCTTGAGCTGCCCGAGCTGCCGCCGGAGCTGCGCGAGCGGCTCGCGCGCCATGCGCTGCCGGGCGCGTCGCTCGCGAATCCCGTCGATCTGCTCGCGGCCGCGACGCCGGCGACGTTCGAGCACGCGCTCGCGGCGATCGCCGACTCGGATGCGGTCGACGCGCTGATCGCCGTGTTCGTGCCCCCGCTCGTCACGCAGGCGGACGCGGTCGCGCACGCGATCCGCCGCGCCGCGCACGACATCGACCGGCGCGTGCCGCTGCTGAGCGTCTTCATGGGCGCGAGCGGCGCACCTGACGAGCTCCACGACGCGGCCGCGCCGTTGCCCGCCTTCCGCTATCCCGAGGACGCTGCGCGGGCGCTTGCGCGCGCGGCCGACCACGCGGCGTGGCGCGCGCGACCGGCGGGCGAGGTGCCCGCCTTCGCGGACAGCCGCCGCGACGAGGCGGCCGCGGTGATCGCCCGCGCGCTCGCGCGCGCCGAGGGAGCCGCCGGAGCGTGGCTCACGCCATCCGAGGCGCACGCGCTGCTCGCCTGCCACGGCGTCCCGCTCGCCCCCGAGCGCGTCGCCGAGACGCCGGCTGCCGCCGCGCGCGGCGCCACCGAGCTGGCCGCGCCGATAGCGCTGAAGGCGATCGCGCCCGGGCTGCTGCACAAGAGCGACGCCGGCGCCGTCGCGCTCGGACTGCGGACGCCCGCGGCGGTGTGCCGCACCGCGTCCGCGATGCGCGCGCGGCTCGCCGCACAGGGCATCGCCGTCGAGGGGTTCCTCGTGCAGGCGATGGCACCCGCAGGCGTCGAGCTGCTCGTCGGCGCGACCGGCGATCCGCTGTTCGGCCCGGTCGTCGCCTGCGCCGCGGGCGGCGTCAACGTCGCCCTCACACGCGACGCCGGCGTGCGGCTCGCGCCGCTCACCGACCGCGACGCGAACGAGCTCGTGCGCGAGCTGGACCTCTACCCCCTGCTGCGCGGTCACCGCGGCGCGCCCGCGGTCGACGTCGCCGCGCTCGAGGACGTCGTGCTGCGCGTCGGCGCGCTCGCCGACGCGCACCCGGCGATCGCCGAGCTCGACTGCAACCCCGTCGTCGTGCATCCCGACGGCGCGGTCGTGGTCGACGCGCGCGTGCGCGTCGTCCAGCCCGCGCCGGCGCGCCCGCTCCCGGCCTTGCGGGACTGAACGCACGGGAACGCCGCTCCCGGCCGCGGGGAACCACGGTCGTCGCGTGCCCCTCGAGCGCCCTAGCGTCGCGTCATGCCGATAACCAGTGCATCACCGACACGCGTGTTGTTGGTCGAGCAGGACACGACGATCGCCGTCGGGCTCGCGCGAGCGCTGACGCGCGCCGGCTTCGAGACCATTACGGTCCCGACCGGCGCGCAGGCGCTCGCGACCGCCCGTCGCATAGCGCCCGACATCGTGCTGATCGAGAACACGCAGCCCAACTGCCGGATCGTCTACCACCGGCTCAAGCGCGACTGCGGAGCGGCCGTGGTCGTGCTCGCCGACAGCGACGCGACCGCTGACCGCGACGAGGCGCTCGACGGCGCAGACGACTACGTCGTCAAACCGATCAGCGACCGCATCACGATCGCGCGCATCCGCGCCGTGCTGCGACGCAGCCAGACGGCGGGCAGCGACGCGATCGTCGCGCACGGCCCGCTGCTGCTGAATCCGATCACGCGACGAGCGTCGCTCGACGGCCGCGACCTGCGGCTCACCCGCAGGGAATTCGAACTGCTCGAACGGCTGGTGCGCGACGCCGGCACGGTGCTCACACGCGAGCAGCTGATGCGCGAGGTCTGGCGCCGCGGCACCGGCAACGGCAGTTCCACGACGCTCTCCACCCACATCGGGCAGCTGCGGCGCAAGCTCGGCGACGACGCCGCACAGCCGCGCTTCATCCACACAGTGCGCGGCGTCGGCTTCCGCTTCGCCACCGTGCCGGAGATGACGCAGTAGTGCCCACGGACGCCGGGTCCGTGCCGGCTGCTGCGATCGCCACACGGGCGAGCGGGAGCGGCAGCTCGTCCAGCGCCGCCGCCGCGCCGGCCGCCGCCGCCACCGTGCCGGCCAATCTGGCGGACGCGCCCGCGCCCACGATCGCGCAGGCGAAGGGCGTCAGCTTCGAGCCCTACCACGTCGTCGATCCGACGCTGCCGGCCGTCCCGGCGGGCGCCGTGAAGCGCTTCACGGTCGACGTCGACCAGCACGTCGTGCAGGTCTCGGCCGCGCTCGCGCCGACCGAGGCGTGGACCTACACCGTCAACGGCAAGGGCTACCCCGGCACCGCCGCCTCGACCCCGATCGTCGTCGACGAGGGCGACCGCGTCCAGGTGAGCGTCAGCGCGAGCGGCGCCGGACCGTTCAGCAGACCGCTGCGCAGCCAGATGCCCGCCAGCACGGGGGCCGCCAGCTCGCCGCCCATCCGACCTGCGCGGCCTCGCGGCCGAACACGTGACGGAACAGCGCCACGTAGCCGGCGAACGAGCACAGCTCGCAGCCGAGCGCGAGCAGCAGCAACCACGGGTCGCCGCGCGCAAGCCGCCGCCAGGTGTCGTCGAAGCCGGCGATCCGCGGCACCACCACGTACAGCACGCCCAGCGCCAGCACGAGCAGCAGCAACGCCGGCACGAGGCGACGGCGCGGGATCCCGGATGGCGGTTGGCTCGCCGTCGCCGCCATCCCCGGGCGAGTCGTCGGCTACGGCGCCGCGTGCGCGAGCCGGGTTGCGAGGTAGGGCCCCAGCTCGCGCGCGGCGATCTTCGCGGGCGGCCACCACAGCGGCTCGCGGGAGGCCTGGCCGGGGTCGTGCTCCTCGCCGCCGCGCGCGATCCGCGTGCGCAGGAAGTGCGGGGCCGCGCCGGTGAGCAGCTCGCCGCGCAGCACGAGGTCGAGCGGGGCGGGCTGGGGGCCTGCGCCGAGCGTCCAGGCGATGTGCGCGGCGGCGACGTCCGCCTCCTGGGCTGCCAGGCCGCCCTGCTTGAGCCGGAACGCGCACGCGTCGCCGGCTGCATAGACATGCTCGACCCCGGCCACGCGGGCGACGCGATCGATCGGGACGAAGCCGTCATCGTCGTGCGGGAGCCCGGCGATCGCGGGGCCGTGCAGCTGCGGCAGCGCGATCAGCGCGTCGACGTCGACGCCGCCCTCGAACTCGATCCACAGCACGCCGTCCTCGAACGCCTCGACCGTGCTCGCGGTGTAGACGTCGACGCCGTGCCCCTGGAGCAGCTCGAGCACCTCCATCGCCACGTCAAGGCCGAACGCGGCGAGCGGCTCCTCCTCGGCGGTGACGAGCACGAGCCGCGGCCGCGCGCCGTCGGGGGCGCGCTCCATGCCGAGCTGCAGTGCGACCTCGTAGAGCGGCAGCGTCCAGCCGACGCCCGGCGCGACCGCGAACGCGACGCGGCGGGCCTCGCCGGACCGCACGCGCTCCACGAGCGCGCTCAGCGCCGGGACGTCGGCCGGCCCGCTCAGCGGGATCGCGCTCGGCGCGACCGGCTGCGGGACCGCTCCGGTGGCGAGGAGCAGGACGTCGTAGGGCACGGCGCTGCCGCCGGCGAGGGTCGCGACCTGCGCGCCCGGGTCGACGGCGACGACCGCGTCCCGCACGAACGCGGCGCCGTGCTCGCGCGCGATGTCGTGCAGCGGCAGCGTCGGGATCGGCTCGCCGCTGAACGGGGCGGCCGCCGCCAGCGGCCGGTACGAGAACTCCTCCGCGGGAGCGACGAGCGTCAGCTCCATGAGGCCCCCGCCGTCGAGGCGACCGTGCAGGGCGAGCAGCGCCTCCAGCCCGGCGACGCCGCCGCCGGCGATCACGATCCGGGTCGGCGCGCGGCTCATTGCGCCACGGCCCCTGCCAGCTCGAGCGGGATCGCATCCGCCGTCCAGTCTGAGACGGGGGCGACGGGCGCCGGCTGGCCGAGGCGCGCGGCGAGGAACGGCGCGACGTGGCGTCCGGCGACCTTCGCCGGCGGCCACCACAACGGAGAGCGCCCGCCAGCCGGGTCCGGCCGCGAGGTGCCGACGCCGGCCTCGAGGAACTGCGGCTCCGCGCCGGTGAGCAGCATGCCGCGCAGCACCGGCCGGAACGGTGCGGGATCGAGCGGCACGCCGACGCGCGCGGCAAGCTCCTCGGCGACCGCGTCCGCCTGCTGGGTCGCAAGGCCGCCGTGCTTGATCGGATAGGCGATCGCGTCGCCGGCCGCGTAGACGTCGTAGGCGCCGCGCACCGCGCCGTGCGCGTCGACCGGGAGGAAGCCGCCGGCGTCGACCGGCAGCCCGGTGAGCTGCGGGCCGGCGAGCGCCGGAAGCGTCACGACGCGATCGGCGGACAGCAGGCGTCCGCCCGGCGCCAGGCGCACCTCGCCGCGTAGCATGCGCTCGACCTGGACGCCCGCGACGAACGCGATCCCAAGCTCGCGCAGACGCTCCAGCAGCTGCCCGCTCGGTCGCCCGCCGAACAGCTCCAGCGGCGCGCGCTCGGCCGTCGCCAGCGTGACCCGCGCGGCGCTGCCCGCGGCGCGCAGGCGGCGGGCGGTCATGATCGCCAGCTCGTAGAGCGGCAGCGGCCAGCCGACCGTTGCCGGCACGACGAACAGCAGCGATCTCACGATGCCCGTCTCGCTCGCGTGCAGCAGCTCGGCGAAGCGCTCGCGCCCCACGCGTCCGGTGAATGCGAGCATCCCGGCGGGCGGGGCGACGCGGCGGGCGCCGATTGCGATCGCGAGCGCCTCGTAGTGCAGCAGCGCGCCGGCCCGGGTACGGACCGAGTGGTCCGTGACTTCGACGTCCTCGATCGCGTCGAGGCGGTGCGGCACGTCGTAGGGCGCGAGCGCCTCGGCCAGCTCGATGCGCGGCGGAGCGAGTCCGAAGGGCTCGACGACGTCCAGCGGCGGGTAGCGCAGCTCGCGCTCGGGGGCGACCAGCTCGATTGCGACGCGCGCGCCGGCGAGCGCGCGCAGCGCGAGCACGAGCTCGAGCGCCGCGACGCCGCCGCCGGCCACCAGCACCCGCGGCGGTGCGCCGTCAGGGCGACGGAGCCGATCGACGGCGTGGCTCACGCGTCCCGCCCCAGCAGCTCGAAGCCGGCCTCGCCTTCAGCATGCGCGCGCGGCGGGTCGTCGCCGCGCCGCGTCTCGAGCGCGTGCCGGCGGGCGCTGTCAGGCGCCTCGTCGCGGTCGGCGAGGTAGGGGGCGAGGTGCCGCGCCGCGACCTTGTGCGGCGGCCACCACATGCAGTGGGTCGAGGCCTGGGAGGCAACGCTCTCGCCACCTGTGATCGTCGCGGTCAGGTAGAGCGGCTCGTCGCCGGTGAGCAGGATCGCGCGCAGCACCGGACGCGTCCGCGGCTCGCGCGCGTCGACGCCCGCAGAGCGGGCGATGAGCGCGGCGACGACGTCGGCCTGCTGCGTCGCGACGCCGCCCTGCATGATCGGGAACGTCGTCGCGTCGCCGATCGCGTAGACGTCGTCGAGGCCGGGCACGCGTCCGTGCTCGTCGGCGTGGATGAACCCGTCGGCGTCGCACGGCACGCCCGGCAGCGCCGGTCCGTGCAGCTCGGGCAGCGCGAGCGCGGCGTCGACCTCGAGCGACCGCCCGCCCGGTGCGAGCGTGAGTCTGCGCCCGTCGAACGCGGTGACGTAGGTCGAGCAGAGGATCGCGATGCCGGCCGCCTCGAGCAGGCCGGCTACGGCGCGGCTGCCGGCGCCGCGGAACGCGGCCAGCGGCACGTCCTCGTTGGTCACGATCGTGAGCTTCAATCCCTCCGAGCCCATCGAGCGTGCGCGGGCCACGGTCTTGAGCGCCAGCTCGTAGAGCGGCAGCGACCAGCCCGCCTTCGGCGGCACGACGCATGCGAGCGCGCGCACGTAGCCGTCCTCGACGTCGCGCACGAACCCGTGGAGGTTGCCGGCGTTGATGTCGGCGAAGAACGTGTGCGCATGCGCGATCGCCGGGCGCGGACGCGCGCCGACGGCGAGCACGAGCGCGTCGTAGGCGATCCGCTCGCCGGATGCCGTCGCGATCTCGCGACGCGCCCCGTCGACGACGCGCACGGGCTCGGCGTGCAGCACGGCGCCGAGGTCGTCGCAGATCGCCTGCAGGCGGTAGCGGCGCGCGCGCGGCTCGGAGAACGGCTCGTTGACGGTCGAGGGCCGGTAGTGGAGATCCTCGTTGGGCGCCACGACGACGACGTCGAGCTGGGTCGTCGGCGCGAGCGAGCGCAGCGCGAGCAGCGTCTCGACGGCGGCGATCCCGCCACCCGCGATCACGACGCGACGACGCTTGGAGGGGGATGCGATCTGGTTCATGCAGCGACCGTACGCCCGCCCTGTGGAGGCGAGCATCGGGACCGCCCCGCTCTCCGGCGTGGCCGACTACGGACGCGGTGCCGTCGGCGCGGTCGGTATCGTCGCGCTGCCGATGAGCGACCGCGACACGCCCGACCCCGCCGCCGACGACGACGAGACGACGCGCGTCGTGATCGCCGACGACCACGCGGTCGTGCGCGCCGGGCTGCGGATGGTGCTCGACGCAGTCGACGGGATCGAGGTCGTCGCCGAGGTCGGCGACGCCGAGGCGGCCGCACGCGCCGTGCTCGGCCACCGCCCGCACGTGCTCGTGCTCGACCTCAACATGCCCGGCCAGCCCAGCCTCGAGCTGATCCCGAAGATCGTCGAGCGCTCGCCCGGCACCGCGATCGTCGTGCTCACGATGCAGCAGGATCCCAGCTTCGCGCGCGAGGCGCTGCGCTCGGGCGCGCGCGGCTACGTGCTCAAGGACTCGGCCAACGCAGAGCTCGTCGAGGCCGTCAGACTCGCGCGCGAGGGCCGCACCTACCTCAACCCCGAGCTGGGCGCGCGCATGGCCGCCGAGCCCCCGCCGTCAGGACCGCCCGACGGCCTCACCGAGCGCGAGCTGGAGATCCTGCGGATGATCGCGCTCGGCCACACCAACCCCGAGATCGCCGCCCAGCTCTACCTGAGCGTGCGCACGGTCGAGTCACACCGCGCGCACATCCAGCAGAAGATCCGCCGCTCCACGCGCGCCGAGCTGGTCCGCTACGCGCTCGACCACAAGCTGGTCGAGCAGGGCGAGTAGCGCGGCGAGCCGATCACGAGCTGGTCGGCTGCCTTGGCCGCGTCGGCAAGCTCGTCGCGAGCACGGCCGCCATCGCCAGCGCCGCCTGCGACTCGGGCGACTCGTCGAGCACGACGACGATCCGCCGCGGCCGGCCCGGCTCCTGCGCGAAGCCGCGCGCGGCGATCGCGACCGGGCAGCCGGCGTCGTGCAGGACCTGGCGGGCGCGGCGGCCGAGGCCCGCGGTGCCCGCGTCGGCGCGATGCGTCGATCCGAGCACCAGCAGGTCGACATGCTCGTGCTGCGCCGCGTGGCGCAGCGCCCGTGCGGCGAAGCTGTCTCGGACCATGGGGGGTTCTACGGTCGCGTCGCGGCAGTCGCGGCGGATGTGACGCTCTGCCCGCCGGACGTACCGTCGCGGCATGCTTGCTTTTCAACTTCCCGCCTGGCAGCAGCCTCCCGAGCTGCGCGACGTTCCGATGCCTGAGCCGCGAGCCGGCGAGGTGCTGCTGAAGGTCGCGGGGGCCGGCGCGTGCCACTCCGACCTGCACCTGATGGAGTGGCCCGCCGGCCAGCTCCCGTTCGATCCCCCGTTCACGCTCGGGCACGAGAACGCCGGCTGGGTCGAGGCGCTCGGCGACGGCGTCACCGGCCTGGAGATCGGCGAGCCGGTGATCGTCTACGGGCCGTGGGGCTGCGGGCGCTGCACCGCCTGCCGGCGCTCGGCGGAGAACTACTGCGAGCACGCCGGCGAGATCGGCGTGATGGGCGGCGGGCTCGGCCGCGACGGCGGCATGGCCGAGTACATGCTCGTCCCGTCCCCGCGGCTCCTGCTTGCGCTCGGCGATCTGGACCCGCGCGACGCCGCCCCGCTCACCGACGCCGCACTCACCCCCTACCACGCGATCAAGCGCTCACTGCACAAGCTGGGCCCCGGCTCGCACGCGGTCGTGATCGGCGCCGGCGGCCTCGGCCACATGGCGATCCAGATCCTGAGCGCGCTCACGCCGGCGCGCGTCGTCGCGGTCGACCGCGCGGACGACAAGCTCGCGCTCGCGCGCGACGTCGGCGCCGAGGTGACCGTGCGTGCCGGCTCGGATGCCGCCGCGGCGATCCGCGAGGCCACGCACGGCCGTGGCGCCGAGCTGGTGCTCGACCTCGTCGGCAGCGACGACACGCTCGCGCTCGCCGCGCAGGTCGGGCGTTCGGAGGGCGACCTCGCGCTCGTCGGCCTCGCCGGCGGCACCTACCCGCTGTCGTTCTTCTCTCAGCCCTACGAGCTTGCGGTCGCGACGACCTACTGGGGCACCGCGATCGAGCTGCTCGAGGTGATCGAGCTGGCGCGCGCCGGCCGCATCGACGCACGTGTCACGCGCTACCCGCTCGACCAGGCCGCTGACGTCTACGAGCGCCTGCGCCGCGGCGAGATCGAGGGACGCGCGGTGGTGTGCCCCCATGGCTGAGCCCACAGCGCATCCGCCCACCCGCGTCCCGGCGCCGCACGACGCCCCGCCGCGGCGCGTGCTCGTCGCCTACGCGACCAGGCACGGCTCCACGCGCGAGGTCGCCGAGACGATCGCCACGACCCTGCAGGAGCACGGCGAGCGCGTCGACCTGCGCGCCGCCGCCGACTGCCACGACCTGAGCGCCTACCGCGCCATCGTCCTCGGCGGCGCGCTCTACATGGGCCGCTGGCACCGCGACGCGCGCACGTTCCTGCGACGCCACTCCCCCACGCTGCAAACCCGACCGATCGCGATCTTCGCGATGGGCCCGCAGAGCATGGACGAGAGATCGGTGCGCGGCGCCCGCAGACAGCTCGACAACGCATTGCGGCGCTTCCGCGACCTCGACCCGATGGCTGTGACGATCTTCGGCGGCGTCATCGACCCCGCCGACCTGCGATTCCCGTTCAACCGCATGAAGGCGAGCGACGCTCGCGACTGGGACACGATCCGTGCCTGGGCGACCGAGCTCACCTCGCGCCTCGCCGCCTCCAACGCTCCAACCGCCGACGGACCGGAGCCAGGATGAAGAGGCGTCTCATATCGGGGCGCCCGGATTTGAACCGGGGACCTCACCGACCCGAACGGTGCGCGCTACCAGGCTGCGCCACGCCCCGACTGAGGCATCCAGTATTCCACACGGGTCGCCGATCCGGCGGGGCGGGCGGTGGTAGGTTGCCGCCGCGATGGCAACCGCCGCGACCGCCGACATCGTCGCCTTCCTCGACGAGCTGCTCGAGATCGAGCGCTTCGCCGATCTCGGGCCGAACGGCCTCCAGGTTCCCGGCGCCGAGCGCATCACCACCGTCGTCACCGGCGTCTCGGCCCAGCGGGCGCTGTTCGAGCGCGCGGTCGAGGAGCAGGCGCAGCTCGTGCTCGTCCATCACGGGATCCTGTGGGACTTCGACCCGCGCCGCATCGGCCCGGCCCAGGCGACCCGCCTGAGACTGCTGCTCGGCAACGAAGTCGCGCTCGCCGCCTACCACCTGCCGCTCGACGCCCACCCGCTGCACGGCAACAACGCCCTGCTCGCCGAGGCGCTGGGCGCCACGGGCCACGTGCGCGCCTTCCCCTACAAAGGCGAGCCGATCGGCGCGATCGCGCGCTTCGAGCCCGACGGCGTCCCCGCCGCCGAGCTGCTGCTACGCATCGAGCGCGTCACGCAGCGCGCGCCGCTCGCGTTCGACGCCGGCCCGCCCACGATCAGAACGCTCGGCATCGTCTGCGGCGCCGCCGCCAACAGCCTTGGCCAGGCGATCGACCTCGGGCTCGACGCGTTCCTCACCGGCGAGCCGAAGGAGCACGTGATGGCGCAGGCGCGCGAGGCCGGCGTCCACTTCGTCGCCGCCGGCCACTACGCGACCGAGACGCTCGGGATCCGCCGCCTCGGCGAGCTGCTCGAAGCGCGCTTCGGCGTGCGCCACGTGTTCGTCGACATCCCGAACCCGGTCTGACCGGCTGTTTTCCTCACGAAACCTGCGGCGAACGTACCGTTTCCGTTGCACTCCGTCCCCCGGCGGCGCTATAAGTGGCACATGTAGCGTTCTCTCCACGAGGAGGTTCCGTCCGATGGCCATTCACCTGACGCCCACGGAGCTCGCACGCGAGGCAGGCCTCGAACGCCGCGACGTGATCAGCAAATGCATCGAGATGGGCGTCCCGATCTTCCAGGGCCGCATCGACAAGACGCTCTTCATGGCGAGCCTGGTGCACCAGCGCCCGACGGCCGCCATCCCGCCGCCCCGCCTCGCCACCGGGTAGCCGCAGCCCCGCGCGCCCGGCTGGCGCGCCTCCGCATCCTCGGGCCTAGAATCGAAAACCTCCGCATTTTCCGGCACGAGGAGGCAGTAGATGGACGCGAGCGTCAGCGCGACGAGCGCCACGCAGGCATCGACTGGATCGAGGACGATCGCCGACCTGCTGCCCCTGGCGGCCGAGCGCTATGGCGACCGCGTCGCCGTCCAGTACAAGCAGGACGGCGCCTGGCGCGAGGTCACGGTCGCGCAGGTGGCCGAGATCGCCCAGGAGATCGCGCTCGGGCTCGTCGACCTCGGCGTCCAGCCTGGCGACCGCGTCTCGATCCTCTGCCGCACCCGTCCGGAGTGGACCTACTGCGACTTCGGCGCGACCCAGACGGGCGCATGCGTGGTGCCGATCTACCCGACGAACGCGCCGGAGGAGTGCGAGTGGGTGCTGTCGGACTCGGGCGCGAGCGTCGTGATCTGCGAGGACGCGGAGCAGGTGGCGAAGATCGCCGAGGTTCGTTCGAGACTGCCGCAGCTCCAGCACGTCGTCGTGATCGACGCCGACGGCGCGCCGGCGGACGCGATTCGGCTGAGCGACCTGCGTGCGAAGGGCTCCCACGGCGACCGCACGGAGCTCGACCGCCGCATCGCCGCCGTCGAGCTGGAGGACCCGTTCACGATCATCTACACGTCGGGCACGACCGGCCCGCCGAAGGGCTGCGTCCTCGCGCACGGCAACTACCGCGCGATCGTCACCATGGCGGAGTCGACGCGCGCCGTCGACGGCGACGAGCTGACGTACCTCTACCTGCCGCTCGCGCACTCGTTCGCGCTGCTGATCCAGTTGCTGAGCTTCGACGTCGGCGCCTGCCTCGCCTACTGGTCGAACGATCCGCAGCAGATCGTGCTGGAGCTCAACGAGGTCAGGCCGACGAACTTCCCGTCGGTGCCGCGCATCTTCGAGAAGATCTACACGCTCGTCACGTCCAACGGCGATCCCGAGCTGATCGCGAAGGCGGTGCAGGTCGGCATGCGGGTGCGCGAGCTGGAGCTGGCCGGAGAGCCTGTGCCGGAGGAGCTGCAGCAGCACTTCGACCGCGCCGAGGAGGAGCTCTTCAGCAAGGTCCGCGCGGCGTTCGGCGGCCGGATGCGCCAGGCCGTCTCGGGCGCTGCGCCGATCGCGCGCGAGATCCTCGAGTTCTTCTTCGCCTGCGGCGTGCCCGTCTTCGAGGGCTACGGCATGACGGAGACCGCGACCGCCGCCACGTTCCAGTCGATCGACGGCTACAAGTTCGGCACGGTCGGCAAGCCGTTCCCCGGGGTGGAGCTGAGAATCGCCGACGACGGCGAGGTCCTGATCAAGGGCAGCAACATCTTCGCCGGCTACCACAACAACGCGGACGCGTCGTTCGGCGCCGTCTCGGACGGTTGGCTGCACACCGGCGACCTCGGGTCGATCGACGAGGACGGCTTCCTCTCGATCACCGGCCGCAAGAAGGACATCATCATCACCGCCGGCGGGAAGAACCTCACGCCGGCGAACATCGAGAACGACATGAAGCAGTGCCGCTGGGTCTCGCAGGCGGTCATGTACGGCGACCGCCGCCCCTACCCGGTGATGCTCGTCACGCTCGACGCCGACGAGATCGTGCCGTGGGCGCAGCAGCGGGGCTTGCCCGAGGACGTGACGCAGCTCGCCGAGCACCCCGACGTGCACGCGCTCGTCCAGGAGCACCTCGACCGGGCGAACGAGAAGTACGCGCAGGTCGAGAAGGTCAAGAAGCTCGCGATCCTCGGTCACGACCTCTCGCAGGAGACAGGCGAGCTGACGCCGACGCTGAAGGTCAAGCGCAACGTCGTCAACGAGAAGTACAGAGCCGTGTTCGACGCGCTCTACGCGAGCTGAATCAGGGTCGATCTCAGGGTCCGATCGGCGCCAGACCTCCCACGAGAGCCTCTACCCTCCAAGGACGCATGCGCACCGACCCATCCGACACCGGCGGCCTCTTCATCACCCGGCGCCCCGGCACGCGACCGGTGCAGTACCGGACGCCGCCGAGACAGGGCGACCCCGGCCGCCGCCGCGTCGACGGCCTGATCGCGGCCGGACTGCTGGCGGCGATGGTCGTCGTGAACCTGTGCTTCTGGGGACCCTTGCCGCTCGCCTGCCTGTGGCTCGGCGGGCGCACGCAGTACCTGACCGGCAGCATCTTCGCGGGCCTCACGGTCGCGTTCGCGACGATGATCGCCGGGCTGCTGCTCGGGCTGATGGCGCTCAAGCGGCTCGACTACGCATGGATGCTCGTGCGGCGTGCGGCCGGCCACGACCAGCGCCAGGGCGTGATCGGCAAGATCTTCATGATCTGCTGCATGATCGGCGTGCCGATCTTCAGCGTGTGGTTCCTGTTCTTCAGCGGCGCCAGCCTGGCCGGTGTCGACGTGCAGGGACTGCTCGGCGGCGGCTAGCTCACGATGGGCCTGCTCGACCATTACCGGCAGTTCGCCGGAATGAGCGACGAGGAGATCTCCGAGCAGCTGCGCGAGCAGGCTGACGAGCGCCGCCGCCGCGCGCTCACGCGCATCGACACGCTCGACCTCTCGCGCACGACCTGGCACGAGCTGCCGCACCCCGAAGTCGTCAACGCCGTCACGTACGCGGCGCGCGGCGCGCTCAACGTCGCGCCCGACCCGACCGCGGAGGAGCTGCGGCGCGAGCTGGGCCGCCGCAGCGGCGTCGAGCACGGCCGCGTCGCGGTCGGCCACGGCGCGGCGCAGCTGCTCGCGGCGGCCGCGCGCGCGCTGCTCCCCGAGCCCGACGACGAGCTGCTGACGCCGTGGCCTTCCTACGGCCTCTATCCGGTGATGGCGCAGCGCGCCGGCGCGCGTGCGCTGCCGGTGCCCGGCGGCTTCGACGTCGAGCGGCTGCTGGCGGCCGTCACGCCGCGCACGCGCGCGATCGCGCTCTGCAATCCGAACGACCCGACCGGCGAGCGCCTCCCGAGCAGCGCGCTGCGGGAGCTGCTCGGCGCGCTGCCCGAGCACGTCTCGCTGCTGCTCGACGAGGCGCTCGAGGGCTTCGTCACCGCCGAGCCCGACGGCGCGCTCGCGCTGCTCGACGACCACCCGCGCCTGCTTGTCTTCCGCACCTTCTCGAAGGTCTACGGGCTCGCCGGCCTGCGCGTCGGCTACGCGCTCGGCGGCCCGGGCGCCGAGGCGCTGCTCGCGCGGATCGCGCCGGAGCTGGGCGTCGGACTGCCGGCGCAGGTCGGCGCGCTCGTCGCGCTGCGCAGATGCGACGGGCTCGTCGCGCAGCGCCGCGCGGCCGTCGCGAGCGAGCGCACGCGGCTGCTGGAAGCCGTGCACGAGCTGCCGCTCGACGCGGTCGCGGGCGAGGCGAACGTCATGTGGCTGCGCCCGACCGGCCTGACCGGCGCCGAGCTGGCGCTGCGGCTGCAGCGCAGCGGCGTGCTCGTGCAGAGCGGCGCGAGCGTCGGCGACGAGCAGCACGTGCGCGTGACGCTGCAGAGCCCGCGCGCGACCGACCGCCTGCTCGACGCGCTGCGCACCGCGCTCGGCGCGGACTGAGCGTCAGGACTCGGACGCCGACTGGCGCACGAGCGCGCCCGTCGTCTGCTCGAGGATCTTGCGCCAGCGCGTCGTCTGCGCCGGCTCGGCGGCGAAGTGCTTGACGACCTTGCGCACGCGCGTGGCGGAGATCTCGATTCCGTGGCGCGCCGCGACCTGCTTGAGGTTCGGGTAGTCGTGCGCGAGCTTCACCGTCACCGAGCGGAAGCCGTGGCTCGCGATCCGCACGCGGGCCTGGTAGTCCATCACGCTCGTGCGGAACATCAACTCGTCGGAGGCGTCGGGCTCGATCAGCACGAAGTCGACGCCGGGGTAGCGCTCCTCCCACATCGCGCGGATCTCGTGCAGCCGGCGGTGCGTCATCAGCTTGAACGCCTGGTAGCCGATCTGCGGGAAGCCCATGTCGGAGACGCGCAGGTGCGGCGGATTGCCGTGCTGCGCCTCGTTGACGTAAGGCACGAGCGGGTTCACGATCACGACGAGTCTCGCGCCCGCCTCGACCGCGAGGTCGAGGTTCGTGGTCGAGATGACGCCGCCGTCGACCAGGTCGCGCTCGCCGACCCGCACCGGCTCATAGACCATCGGCAGCGCGGTCGAGGCGCGCACGGCCGTCGAGATCGGCACGTCGCTCCAGCCGTCCATGCCGAACACGACGCGTTCGCACGTGTCGAGATCGGTCGCGGTGATGAACAGCTCGCGCTGGAGGCGGCGGAAGTCGTCGGTGCGACCGTCGTCGTCGAGCACGCGGCGCACGTAGTCCTCGATCCCTTCGCCGGAGTAGAGGCCTGAGGGCAGTCCCTCGGCGATGCCCAGCACGACGTCGAGCGCGGAGACCTGCCCGACCTGTCGCGCGAGCATCCAGCCGAGCTTCGCCAACCGCCATGGGAACCTGACGGCTTTGCTCGCCAGCTCGCGCATGTTGAGCGACAGCAGCGTGCCGAGCGCGATCTCGGGGAACGGGGTCGGCGCCTGCCGGTCGAGCACGCGCATCATCTCCTCGGGCGAGATCCCGTTCGCCGTCATCGCGGCGACGAACGCGCCGGCGCTGGTGCCCACGAACACGTCGAAGTCGGTCACCGAGCGGTTGACCGACAGCAGGTCGAGCGCCCGCAACGCGCCGATCTCGTAGACGGCGCCCGTGAATCCGCCGCCGCCGAGCACGAGCGCGGTCTTCGAGGGCCTGGGCTGGCGCGGCGCCGCGCGCCGTCGCTGCGGGGACGTCGCCGCATCGCGCGCCCTTGCCGTGGTCTCCAAGCTGACGACTTTGCCCATGAGCCTCAATTGTACGGCGAGGTACGGCCGCTCCCGCCGCGACTATCGCGGCGGAGCGCTGTTGTGAACCGCGTGCGCCGCCTCGTCCTCCTGCCGATCCTGCTCGTGCTCGCGGCAGGCGCACGAGCGGCCGCCGCCGCCCCGCTGGATCGCCTCGTCGCGCACGGGCTCGCGCGCGCCGGAGGCGGCTCGGGCGGCTACGTGCTCGACACGACGACCGGCCGCGTCCTGGCCGCGGTGCGCGCCGACGTCGGGCGCAGCCCCGCCTCGGTCGAGAAGCTCTACACGACCTCGACCGCGCTGCTGCGCTTCGGGCCGAGCGCGACGCTGGAGACGAGAGTCCTCGGCGTCGGCGCGCTCGACTCGGCGACCGGCACCTGGACCGGAGACCTCTACCTGCGCGGCGGCGGCGATCCGACGTTCGGCAGCGCAGCCTTCGACCGCACCGCCTATGGGACGGGCGCGACGATCTCGGCGCTCGCCGCGGCCGTGCGCACCGCCGGCATCCGGCATCTCGCCGGCCGCGTCTACGGCGACGAATCGTGGTTCGACGCACTCCGCGGCGGCCCCGCGAGCGGCTACGGACTCGACCTCGACATCGGCGGCCCGCTCGGCGGCCTGCTGTACGACCGCGGCCTCGCGAAGGAAGACGGCAGCGCGCTGCAGCGCCAGCCGGCGCTGTTCGCCGCCCAGCAGCTCACGCTCGCGCTGCGCAGCGCGCACGTGAGCGTGCCGCGCGGCGTCACGGGCACTGGGACCGCCCCCGAAGGCGCGACGCAGCTCGCCGCGGTCGACTCGCCGCCGATGGCGACGCTCGTCGAGCTCACGCTCGTACCGTCCGACAACCTGTTCGCCGAGATGCTGCTGAAGGACGTCGGCGCGCAGTTCGGCGCAAGCGGCTCGACGACGGCGGGCGCGGCGGTCGTCCTGCGCACGGCCGCGCGCACGTTCCACGTCCACCCGCGGATCGTCGACGGCTCCGGCCTCTCGCGCGCCGATCGCACCTCGCCGCACCAGGTCGTCGTGCTGCTGAACGCGATGCGCGCCAACAGCGCGCTGCGCGCGGGCCTGCCGGTAGCCGGCCGCACCGGCACGCTCGCCGACCGCATGCGCCACACCAGCGCCCAGGACCGCTGCCAAGCCAAGACCGGAACCCTCTCCAACGTCTCAGCGCTCGCCGGCTACTGTACAACCGCCAACGGCCACCTGCTCGCATTCGCGTTCATCGAGAACCACGTCTACACCCCAACCGCCAAAGCAGCAGAGGACAAGCTCGCAATCGCCCTCGCCCGCTACCGACCGAGCGGAGCGCCACCCAGCACACCAACCCCCACGCCGGCGCCGACAAGCGGCGGAGCGCCGACGAGCTGAGCCACGCCGATCGGGCGGGTGGCGCGGGGAAGTTGGTCTCGCGGCCCCGCCCGCGAGAGCACTTCCTCGGCGACAGGACCCGCCCGCCAACCCCGCCGAGCCCTAGCCCGAAGGACCGGCCAGCAGCTCCAGCAGCCCAGGCTCATCAAGCACCGGCACCCCCAACCGCTCGGCCTTCTCGAGCTTCGAGCCGGCCGCCTCGCCGGCGACGACGTAGTCGGTTCTTCTCGACACCGACGTCGTGACCCGCCCGCCGGCGGCGAGGATCCGCTCGGTCGCCTGCTCGCGCGTGAGCGTCGGCAGCGTGCCGGTCAGCACGAGCGTCTTGCCGTTCAGCGGGCCCTCCTCGGGCGGCGGTCCCTCCTCTTCGAGCCGCAGGCCGAGCCCTCTCAGGTCCTCGATCAGCGCCTGCATCGCGGGGTCCTGGAGCTGCTCGTGCACGAGCGCGCCGACGATCGGCCCGATCCCGGGCGTGTCGGCGATCTGCTCGGGCGTCGCATTCATGAGCGCGTCGACCGAGCGGAAGCGCTGCGCGAGGTTGCGCCCGTTGATCGCGCCGATCCCCTCGATCCCGATCGCGAACAGCACGCGCCCGAACGGCCGCGCCTTCGACGCCTCGATCGCGGCGACCGCGTTGCGCGCGGAGACCTCGCCGAAGCGCTCCAGCTCGACGAGCTGGGCCTCCGTCAGGCGGTAGAAGTCGGCCGCGCTTCTCACGAGGCCCCGCTCCATCAGCATCGTCACCTGCTTCTCGCCGATGCCGTCGACGTCCATCGCCCCGCGCGAGACGAAGTGCGTCAGCAGCTGCCAGCGCCGCCCGGCGCAGTCGCGGTTGGGGCAGTGTGTGAAGACGCCTTCGGCGGGCTTGTACGTCGGCGTGTCGCAGATCGGGCAGCTCGCCGGCGGCAGCGGCGGCTCCCCGCGGTCCGCGCGCTCGACGACATGCGGCGCCGGCGAGATCACCTGCGGGATCACGTCCCCGGCGCGCAGCACGATCACGTCGTCGCCGGGACGCACGTCCTTGCGCGCGAGGTCCTCCTCGTTGTGCAGCGTCGCCTGCCTGACCGTCACGCCGCCGACGTGGACGGGCTCCAGCTCGGCGAACGGATGCAGCGAGCCGAACTTGCCGACGTTCCAGTGGACGGCGATCAGTCTCGTGACGGCCGTCGTCGGCGGAAACTTCCACGCGATCGCCCAGCGGGGATCGCGCCCGACGACGCCCAGGCGCCGCTGCAGCTCGTAGTCGTTCACCTTCACGACCGCACCGTCGATCTCGAACGCCAGCGCGCCGCGGCGGCGCTCCCACTCGCGGCAGCGCTCGATCACCTCTTCGCCGCGCGTGAGCTTCGCGACGTCGGGGTTGACGCGGAAGCCGTGCGCGCGCAGCCACTCGAGCGCCTCCCAGTGGCCGGCGAGCCTCAGCCCGTCGGTCACGCCGACGCCGTAGGCCCACATCGACAGCGGCCGCTCGGCGGACTGTCTCGGGTCGAGCTGGCGGATCGCGCCCGCGGCGGAGTTGCGCGGATTCATGAACGTCGAGAGCCCGGCCTCCGCGCGCTTGAGGTTCACCTGCTCGAAGTCGGCGAGCGAGATGTAGATCTCGCCGCGCACCTCGATGCGGCTCGGCGCGTCCGCGATCGAGAGCGGGATCGAGCCGACCGTGCGCAGGTTGTGCGTGACGTCCTCGCCGATCTCGCCGTTGCCGCGCGTCGCGCCGCGCACGAGCAGGCCGTCCTCGTAGAGCAGCGAGATCGCGAGCCCGTCGACCTTCGGCTCGACGACGTACTCGAATCTCGGGTCCTCGATCCCCTCCCGCGCGAGGTGGCCGCGCATGCGCTCGATCCAGCCCTGCAGCTCCTCCTCGCTGCGCGCGTTCGCGAGCGACAGCATCGGCTGCTCGTGTCTCACCTTCTCCAGGTGCGAGACCGGCTCGCCGCCGACGCGCTGCGTCGGCGAGTCGGGCGTCAGCAGCTCGGGGTGCGCCGCCTCGATCGCGCGCAGCTCGTCGAGCAGCGCGTCGTAGGCGTCGTCGCCGATGACGGGGTCGTCGAGGACGTAGTAGCGGTGGCCGTGGTAGGCGAGCTCGCTGCGCAGCTCGGCCGCGCGCGCCGCCGGATCCGCCGCCGGCCCGCCGCCGTCCGTGGGCTCGCTGCCGGCCGCGCCGCTCACTCCACCTCGCGCGCCGCCGGCGCGATCAGCCGCGCGAGACCGTGCTGCTCCAGCGCCCCGATCCCGGCGGTGTGCGTGAGGTCGAAGTGGACTGGAGTAACCGCAATCCGCCCCGCGGCGAGCGCGGCGATGTCGGTGCCGTCCTCGTCCCCCGTCTGGACCGCGTCGCCGTAGATGCGGAACAGTCGGCGGTTGGGATGCTCCTCGTCCTGCAACTGGAGCACGTCGTCGTAGATGCGCTTGCCGAGCCGGGTGACCTCGACGCCCGCCGGGTCATCGCCGGGCACGTTGACGTTCAGCAGCGTGCCGGCCGCGAGCGGGACCTCCTCCAGCTCGGCGACGAGCCGCGCGGCGAACGCCGCCGCGACGTCGAAGCCGAACGTCCGACCGAGCCGGAAGTCGAGCTCGCGCGCGTGCGACTGCTGCGAGACGGCGATCCCCGGCAGGCCGAGCAGCAGCGCCTCGAACGCCGCCGCGACGGTGCCGGAGTAGGTGATGTCGTCGCCGAGGTTCAGCCCGTGGTTGATGCCCGAGACGACGACCTCCGGCGCGAAGTCCTCGATCAGCCCGAGCTGCGTGAGCCGCACGCAGTCCACGGGCGTGCCGTCGGTCGCGAAGCCGTGCGTGCCGTCGTCGAAGTCGACGCGCTCGACCCACAGCGGCCGCCGCGTGGTGATCGAGCGCGCCGTCGCCGAGCGGTTGCCGTCGGGCGCGACGACGACCAGCTCCATCCCGGGCACGTCGAGCAGCGCGCGCCGCAGCGCCTGCAGGCCCTCGGCCTCGATCCCGTCGTCGTTCGTCAGCAGGACCCGCATCGGCCTGGGATGGTAGACGGCGGGTCCCCGGCGATGACCGCCCGTCCGTCGTAGCGCACTCCCGCGAGATACAAACCCTCCGGCGGAGCCGTCTTGCCGGCCCGCGCGCGGGGCGCGCCGTCCAGCAGTGCGGCGAAGTCGGCGACCGAGCGCCGTCCGCCGGCCACCTCCAGCATCGTCCCGACGAGCACGCGATTCATGTTGCGCATGAACGCGTCGGCCTCGATCCAGAACGCGAGCACGTCGCCGTCCTCGTCGGTCCACGCGGCAAAGCGCACGTCGCGCTCGAAGCGCACGTGCTCGGTCTCCGTGGGCGTGAACGCCGTGAAGTCGTGCGTGCCGACGAGCGCGGCCGCGCACGCGTCGAGCGCGTCGCGGTCGAGCGGGTGCGGCCACCACAGCGCCCGCCCGCGCTCGAACGCGCTGCGCTCGCGCCGCGCGAGCACGCGGTAGCAGTAGGCGCGGCTCGTCGCGTCGTGGCGCGCGCTGAAGCCGGGCGCGACCGTCTCGCTGCTCAACACCGCGACGTCGTCGGGCAGCAGCGCGTTGAGCGACGCCGGGCGCGCCGGCGGTCCGTCGTACGACGCCACCTGCCCCCACGCGTGCACGCCGGCGTCGGTGCGCCCCGCGACTGTCAGCGGGACTGCATCGCGTCGCAGCACGATCGCGAGCGCCCGCTCCAGCTCCTCCTGCACGGTGCGCCGGCCGGGCTGCCGCGCCCAGCCGGCGAAGTCGCGGCCGTCGTATTCCAGCGTGAGCTTGGTGACGACCGCGGCGGACACGGCTGCGGGGCGCGCCGCAGCGCGCCCTAGACCAGCTCGAGGAACACCATCTCGGTCGCGTCCGAGCGACGCGGACCGAGCTTGAGGATGCGGGTATAGCCGCCCGGCCGCTCGCTGTAGCGCGGCGCGATCTCCTCGAACAGCTTGTAGACCATGAACTTGTCCTGCCCGAGCGCCGACAGCGCCTGCCGGCGCGCATGCAGATCGCCGCGCTTGGCGAGCGTGATCAGCTTCTCGATCTCCGGCTTGACGGCCTTCGCCTTGGTCTCGGAGGTTCTGATCCGCTCGTGCTCGATGACCTCCTTGCAGAGGTTCGCCAGCAGCGCCTTGCGATGCGAGGCGCTGCGGGAGAGCTGGTAGCGGTTGCGTTGATGGCGCATGAGCGTAGGTGAGGGTACCGGAGGCTCAGTCCTGCCGCAGCGAGAGGCCGCGGCCCTCGAGCGTCTCGATGACCTCGTCGATCGACTTCTTGCCGAAGTTCGGGATCGCGTTCAGCTCGCTCTCCGTCTTCGAGATCAGGTCGCCGACCGTCTGAATGCCGGCGCGCTTGAGGCAGTTGTACGAGCGCACGCCGAGCTCGAGCTCCTCGATCAGGATGTCGTCCATCGCGTTCGCGGGACGACCGCCGGGACCGCCCGGAGCGCCGCTCGCGCCGGGACCTCCGACGAGGCCCGGCTCGAGCACGCCGAGCCCACCGGTGTCGCGCAGCTCAACGACGCGGTCGGCGTCGGTGAAGATCGCGAGCTGCGAGATCAGGATCTCGGCCGCCTCGCGCAGCGCCGCGTGCGGGTCGATCGACCCGTCGGTCTCGATGTCGAGCGTGAGCTTGTCGAAGTCGGTCTTCTGGCCGACGCGCGCCTGCTCGACCGCGTAGGCGACGCGGCGCACCGGTGAGAAGATCGAGTCGATCGGGATCACGCCGATCGGCTGGTCGGCGGACTTGTTCTCCTCCGCCGGGCGGTAGCCGCGGCCGCGGCCGATTGTCAGGTAGACCTCGAGCTTCGTTCTTCTCTCGAGCGTCGCGATGTGCGCGTCGGGGTTGAGGATCTCGACGCCGGAGGGCAGGTCGATGTCCTTCGCGGTGATCTCGCCGGGGCCCGTGACGACCAGCGGCGCCTCGATCTCGGTCGCGTCGGAGTGCATGCGGCAGACGACGCCCTTGAGGTTGAGGACGATGTCGGTCACGTCCTCCTTGATCCCGGGGATCGTGGAGAACTCGTGCGCGACGCCCTCGATGCGCACGCTCGTGACCGCGGCGCCCGCCAGCGAGCTCAGCAGCACGCGCCGCAGCGAGTTGCCGAACGTGTAGCCGAACCCGCGATCGAGCGGCTCGATCGTGAAGGAACCGCGGTTCTCCTCGACGGTCTCGGTCGTGATTCGGGGGACTTGGAAATCGAGCATCGGGGTTCGGTCCTAACGTCGTCGTGTCATGAGCGCCGCCCGCCGGGCGGTCATGCGCGCGTCGCTCGGTCCTGGCGAGAGCGGCCGGCGTCGCGCGGAGCGGGGATTACTTCGAGTAGAGCTCGACGATCAGCTGCTCCAGCACCGGCGCGGCGATCTCGCGCCGCTCCGGCTTGCGCAGCACCTTCGCCGTCAGCGCGTCGTGGTCCGCCTGCAGCCACGCCGGCACCTGGCCGGTCAGCTCCGTCGCCTCGCGGATCACCTGCGCCGCGCCGCTGGAGGCCTTGACGGCGATCACGTCGCCGTCGCGAAGCTGGTAGCTGGGGATGTCGACGCGACGGCCGTTGATCGTCCAGTGGCCGTGACGGATGAGCTGGCGCGCCTGGCGTCGCGAGGCCGCGAAGCCGAGCCGCACGAGCACGTTGTCGAAGCGGCACTCGAGCATGCGCAGCAGGTTCTCGCCGGTGATCCCGGGCTGGCGGCTGGCCTTCTCGTAGTACGCGCGGAACTGGCGCTCGAGCACGCCGTAGTAGCGGCGCGCCTTCTGCTTCTCGCGCAACTGGACGCGGTACTCGGACTGTCTCTGACGCCCGCGGCCGTGGTCGCCGGGCGGGTACGCGCGGCGCTCGACGCCGCACTTGTCGGTGAGGCAGCGCTCGCCCTTGAGGAAGAGCTTCTGCCCCTCCCGCCGGCACTGCTTGCACTGGGGACTGGTGTCACGTGCCATGGCGGCGACTCCTAGACGCGGCGCCGCTTGCGGGGGCGGCAGCCGTTGTGGGCCTGTGGGGTCACGTCGCGCACCGCCGTCACCTCCAGGCCGGCGGCCTGGAGCGAGCGGATCGCGGTCTCACGGCCGGAGCCGGGCCCCTTCACGAACACCTCGACCTTTTGCAGGCCGTGTTCGATGCCCTTGCGCGCGGCCGCGTCGGCGGTCACCTGCGCGGCGAAGGGCGTCGACTTGCGGGAGCCCTTGAAGCCGGCGCCGCCGGCGGACTCCCACGCGATCACGTTCCCCTCGCGGTCGGTCAGCGAGACGATCGTGTTGTTGAAGCTGGTCTTGATGTGCGCCTGGCCGACCGGGATGTTCTTGCGGACTCTGCGGCGGCCGCGCTGCGGGCGCTTCGGTGCTGGGCTCACTTACTTCTTCCCCGCCTTCTTCTTGCCGGCGACCTGCATGCGCTTGGGACCCTTGCGCGTACGGGCGTTCGTCTTGGTCTTCTGACCGCGCACGGGCAGACCGCGGCGGTGGCGCAGGCCGCGGTAGCAGCCGATCTCCATCAGGCGCTTGACGTTCTGCGAGCGCTCGCGGCGCAGGTCGCCCTCGACGACGAGATCTCTGTCGATCTGGTCGCGGAGCTTGGAGACCTCGTCCTCGGTGAGGTCGCGCACATAGGTGTCCGGCGAGATGCTCAGCTCGGACAGAAGCTTGTTCGACTGCGACCGGCCGATCCCGTAGATGTACGTCAGACCGATCTCGACGCGCTTGTTCAGCGGGATGTTGATGCCTGCTATGCGAGCCATCGCGCGAGCCCTACCCCTGCCGCTGCTTGTGACGGGGGTTCGAGCAGATG
>Ga0134125_10000110_pt1 | contig 124562 bp, 49 predicted proteins | sample KB31751_FD_96464 | JGI IMG/M metagenome (GOLD analysis project Ga0134125, IMG submission 96464) | Terrestrial soil microbial communities with excess Nitrogen fertilizer from Kellogg Biological Station, Michigan, USA - KB3-175-1 | ecosystem: Environmental > Terrestrial > Soil > Unclassified ... | reverse complement strand
TCCGCTCTGTTCTCGCCCTCCGGTGACTCCGAACTAAACCCCCGAAGGGGCTGCAGACAACCTTCCGCGATTTCGCCCCGAAAACGGCCGACCACGGCCCCCTTTGTGAGAAATGCGGGTTAGGCAAAGAGTTGAGCTTAGTAGCGGCGATCTACGCCTTGCCGAGCGGTGCGCTCGCGCCGAAGCGCCGGACCAGAGATTTGGCAATTAATCTCAACGCATATGCGAACACGACAATGAGATTGTTGAATATTAGCGGAGGGTTCATACTTTCTGTGAGCAAACACATCGAAGGCGAGATCGTTCGGCCGCCGGGCTTCAGCGACAGCTTACCTGGCAAAGGTCCGTTAGCACCTACAAGGTGAACACCTATGGCTTTACCGGAGAAGACAACAAGTGGAAGTGAAGGGGAGCAAAAGCCGGCGGCGCCCTCGATCTCGCTGCCCAAGGGTGGAGGAGCCATCCGAGGCATCGGCGAGAAATTCGCCGCCAATCCGGTCACCGGCACGGGCTCCATGTCGGTGCCCCTGGCGACCAGCCCCGGCCGTTCCGGGTTCGGTCCCCAGCTCTCCCTCTCCTACGACTCCGGCTCCGGAAACGGGCAGTTCGGCTTTGGGTGGACCCTTTCCACTCCCGCCATCTCCCGCAAGACGGACAAAGGACTGCCTCAGTACCGCGATACCGAGGAGTCGGACGTCTTCATCCTCTCGGGCGCCGAAGACCTGGTTCCAACTCTCGAAGCGGACGGGAGTCGGTTCGAAGACCAGAACACTGTCCCAGGCTACACGATCCATCGCTACCGGCCCCGCATCGAGGGACTCTTCGCCCGCATCGAGCGCTGGACCCGTCAGGGCGACGGCGACGTCCATTGGCGTTCTGTCTCCCACGACAACATTCTCACCCTATACGGCCAGGACACAAACGCCCGCATCGCCGACCCCACAGACTCCAGCCGCATCTTCACCTGGCTGATCTGCGAGACGCGGGATGACAAGGGCAATGCCGTTCTTTACGAGTACAAATCGGAGGACGGCGCCGGCGTCGATCTTGCCCGCGCTCACGAGCGCAACCGGGGAGACCGTGACGACGGCCGGCGCGCCGCCAACCGCTATCTCAAGCACATCCGCTACGGCAACCGCACGCCGTTGCTGGACGACGCGGGAAAACGGCCGCGCTTCCTGACTGACCTTCCTGCCGACCAGCTCGAGAACGCTGGCTGGATGTTCGAGGTGGTCCTCGACTATGGCGAGCACGATGCCAACGTGCCCAAGCCAGGAGACAGCGGCGCATGGACCTTCCGCGAAGACTCGTTCTCGATCTACCGGGCCGGCTTTGAGGTGCGCACCTGCCGCCTCTGCCAACGGGTTTTGATGTTTCATCATTTCCCGGACGAGGCGGACGTCGAACTCGATTGCCTGGTGCGCTCCACCGACTTTACCTATTCCCACGAACAAGAGCCCGCCAACGCCCGCAATCCCGTCTATACCTTCCTGCGCGCCGTCACTCAATCTGGCTACCGCCGGCAGAACGGCGGTTATCTGAAACGTAGCCTGCCACCGGTCGAGTACGAATACACCCAGCCCATCGTGCAGGACACGGTGGAGGAGGTCGACGACGCCAGCGTCGAAAACCTTCCCATCGGGATGGACGGCGCCGGTTATCAGTGGGCCGATCTGCACGGCGAAGGCATCCCCGGCATCCTCACCGAACAGGCCGGCGCCTGGTTCTATAAAAGCAACCTGAGCCCGATCAGCGAGCGGCCGGTGGAATTCGCTCCGCTCGAGCTCGTCGCCTCCCGGCCCAACCTCGCTCTCGCCGGCGGGCGGGCGCAGCTCATGGACCTCGCCGGCGACGGTCGGCCCGACTTGGTGGTGCTCGACGGCCCGATGCCCGGTTTCTACGAGCACGACGGCGAGGAAGGTTGGGAGCCTTTCCGCCCGTTCCGCTCGCGTCTCAACCGCGACTTCCAGGACCCCAACCTGAAGCTCGTCGACCTCGACGGCGATGGCCACGCCGACGTTCTGATCAGCGAAGACGACGCCTTCGTCTGGCACGCCTCCCTCGCGGAAGATGGCTTCGGTCCGGCGCGTCGCGTCGCTCAGGCGCTCGACGAGGAAAAAGGTCCGCGTCTGGTCTTTGCCGACGGCACCCAGTCCATCCACCTCGCCGACTCGAGCGGCGACGGCCTCACCGATCTAGTGCGCATCCGCAACGGCGAGGTCTGCTACTGGCCCAACCTCGGCTACGGCCGGTTCGGCGCCAAGGTCACCATGGACGGCGCCCCCTGGTTCGACCACCCGGACCAGTTCGATCCCAAGCGCATCCGGCTGGCCGACATCGACGGCACCGGCACGACCGATATCCTCTACCTGCACCGCGACGGCGTCCGTCTCTACTTCAACCAGTCAGGGAACAGTTGGAGTGATCCGCAGCGACTGAACGTCTTCCCGCGCGTGGACGACCTGGTGTCCATCGTGCCCACCGATCTGCTCGGCAACGGCACCGCCTGCCTGGTCTGGTCATCTTCGCTGCCCGCCGATGCGCGGCGGCCGATGCGCTACGTGAACCTGATGGGCGGGCAGAAGCCTCATCTGCTCGTCAAGGCCGTCAATAACCTCGGCGCCGAAACCGTCGTCCAATACGCCCCGTCCACCAAGTTCTACTTGCAGGACAAGCGCGACAGCAAGCCGTGGATCACTCGGCTGCCGTTCCCTGTGCATGTGGTCGAGCGCGTCGAGACCCATGACCACATCAGCCGCAACCTCTTCGTCACGCGCTACGCTTACCACCACGGCTATTTCGATGGCACTGAGCGCGAGTTCCGTGGTTTCGGCATGATGGAGCAGTGGGACACGGAGGAGTTCGCAGCGCTCACCGGCGACGGTACGCTGCCGACAGCCACCAACATTGACGCGGCATCCCACGTCCCGCCGGTGCACACCAGAACTTGGTTCCACACGGGCGTGCATCTCGGTCGTGATCGTGTTTCAGATTTCTTCGCCGGTTTGCTCGATTCCGAGGACAAGGGCGAGTACTATCGCGAACCGGGGCTGACCGATGACCAGGCCCGGGCGCTTCTGCTGCTTGACACGGTGCTCCCTCCCGGGCTTACGCTGGAAGAAGAACGTGAGGCCTGCCGCGCCCTCAAGGGCTCGATGCTACGGCAGGAGGTGTACGCGCTCGACGGCACGGCGAAGGAGCCACATCCCTATACCGTCGCCGAACAGAGCTTCACCGTCCGGCTCGAGCAACCCCGCGGCTGGAATCGTCACGCGGTGTTCTTCACGCATCCCCGCGAGGCGATCACCTACCACTACGAGCGCATCCCGGTCCATCCACGAATCCAACACGCCCTGACCCTGGAGGTGGATCCCTACGGAAACGTGCTGAAGGAAGCGGCCGTTGGCTACGGGCGTCGCCAGCCCGACGCCTCGCTGCCTGTGCAAGCGGACCGGGACAAGCAGCTCCGCACGCTCATCACCTACACCGAGAACCAAGTCACCAACCCCATTGACGATGTCGCGACGTATCCCGACGCCTACCGCACCTCCCTCCCGGCTGAAACGCGAACCTATGAGCTGACGGGCTGCAAGCCCGAGAACGGCGCCACACGCTTCAGCTTCGACGAGTGGGCACGCAATGGCTTCTCTCTTGCGGTCGGGGCGACCGAGATCCAGTACGAACAAACGGCTGATGACGTCGCGCAGCAAAAGCGCCTCATCGAGCAGGTGCGCACGCTCTACCGGCCCGACAACCTCAGGTCATCGCAGAACGACGACCCACTGACCCTGCTTCCGCTGGGAACGGTGCAGCCGCTGGCGCTGCCGGGCGAGAGCTACAAGCTGGCCTTTACCCCGGGTCTGCTGGCGCAGGTGTTCGTACGCAACGGCCAGCCGTTGCTACCCAACCCCGCTGACGTGCTCGAAGGGCAGGCCGCCGACCGCGGTGGCTATGTGTCGAGCCAGCAGCTCAAGGCCGATGGGAGATTCCCCGACACCGACCCGGATGATCCATGGTGGATCCCCGCCGGCCGCGTCTTCCTGTCACCGAACAGTGCCTACACCGCCACACAGGAAATCGCCCACGCGCGCCAGCATTTCTTCCTGCCGCATCGCTTCCAGGACCCTTTTGGGCAGACGAGCCAGGTCACCTATGACACCCACGACTTGCTGATGGTCGAGTCCCGCGACGCGCTGGACAACCGCGTTACCGTCGGCGAGCGCCTGGCGAATGGCGCCATCAATGCCTCCAAGCCCGGCAACGATTACCGCGTGCTCCAGCCCTCGCGGGTGATGGACCCCAACCGCAATCGCAGCCAAGTGGCGTTTGATGCGCTTGGCATGGTGGTGGGCACGGCGGTGATGGGCAAGCCCGAGGAAAATCTGGGCGATTCACTCGATGGCTTCACCGCCGACCTCACCGAAGCCGTCATCCTCGATCACCTGGCGAATCCGCTCACCGACCCGCACTCCATCCTCGGCCGGGCCACTACGCGGCTGGTCTACGACCTGTTCGCCTACCAGCGCACCAAGGATCAGCCCGACCCACAGCCCGCCGTCGTTTACACCCTGGCGCGTGAGACGCACGACGCCGACCTGGAACCAGGCGAGCAAACCAAGGCCCAGCACAGCTTCTCCTACTCCGACGGTTTCGGCCGCGAGATCCAGAAGAAGATCCAGGCCGAACCGGGGCCGTTGGTCACAGGCGGGCCTGTGGTCAGCCCACGTTGGGTGGGCAGCGGCTGGACGATTTTCAATAACAAGGGCAAACCCGTCCGCCAGTACGAGCCGTTTTTCACCGATACCCACCACTTCGATTTCGACGTTCGCATCGGCGTGAGTCCGATCCTGTTCTACGATCCGGTCGAACGCCTAGTCGCCACCCTGCACCCCAACCACACCTGGGAGAAGGTGGTCTTCGACCCGTGGCGGCAGGCATCCTGGGATGTCAATGACACCGTGTTGGTGGCCGACCCCAAGACCGACGCCGACGTGGGTGATTTCTTCGCGCGCCTGCCGGATGCGGACTACCTGCCAACGTGGCATATCCGCATGAGTACCAGCGGCGAAGCCGACGAAAAGCACGCAGCGCTACGCACCGAGCCACATGCCTACACCCCCACCGTCGCGCATTTCGACGCGCTGGGCCGCCCCTATCTGACGATTGCGGACAACGGTACGCAAGGTAAATACGAAACCCGCGTGGAGCTGGACATCGAGGGTAATCAGCGCAGCGTGACCGATGCCCTTGGGCGCATCGTCATGCTCTACGACTACAGCATTGCGGGACCGGAGAAAGACAAGGAAGCGGCCAACCGTATTCACCAGTCGAGCATGGAGGCGGGCGAGCGCTGGATGCTCAACGACGTCACTGGCAAGCCGATCCGTGCATGGGACAGCCGTGGCCACATCTTCCGCACCGAATACGACGAGTTGCGCCGTCTGTTGCGCTCGTTTGTTATCGGCGCCGATGTGCAGAAACCGGCGAGCGAAGTCCGCTTCGAGGAAACCGTCTACGGAGAATCCACCAGCAGCGGCCTCACTGTCGCCCAGGTCCTGCAAGCCAATCTGCGCGCCAAGCCCTATAAGCACTACGACACTGCCGGTGTCGTGACAAGCGAAGCCTACGACTTCAAGGGAAACCTGTTGCGCAGCACCCGGCAACTGGTGCGGGACTACAAGGCCATGCCGGATTGGTCGCAGAATCCACAGCCTGTTCTGGAAAAAGAAATCTTCGCCAGCAGCACCCGCTATGACGCGCTCAGTCGGCCGATCCAGATGGTCGCGCCGCATGGAAATCAGTCCAACACCAGAATCAACGTCATCCAGCCCGGCTATAACGAGGCCAATTTACTGGAACGGTTGGACGCCTGGCTCGGACAGGCTAAGGTGCCATCCGCCGTACTTGACCCGCCGTCGGCCAACTTGCATGCCATCATCAATATCGACTACGACTCTAAGGGGCAGCGCACCCGTGTCGACTACGGGAACGGCGCACTGACGGAATATGGCTATGACGACCAGACCTTTCGCCTGATCCGGCTGAAGACCAGTCGCATGGGGACTTCCGTCTATCAGGACCTCTTCTACGCCTACGACCCCGCCGGCAACATCACCCACATCCGCGACGATGCCCAGCAGACGATTTACTTCAACGGCCAGGTTGTGCTGCCGCACTGTGACTATGCCTACGACGCCATCTACCGGCTCATCAACGCAACGGGCCGCGAGCACATTGGTCAACTCGCGCCGCCGCAAACCACGTGGAATGACGAGATTCGGGTCAATCTTCCCCACCCCGGCGACGGCCAAGCGATGCGCCCCTATACCGAACAATATCTGTACGACGCCGTCGGCAATTTCGAGAAGCTCATCCATCAAGCGGTCAATGGCGACTGGACGCGTGCCTACGCCTATAACGAAGCGAGCCTGATCGAGGTCGCCAAGAAGAGCAACCGCCTGAGCAGCACGAGAGTAGGCGCAACGACCGAGCTCTATACTTACGATGCTCACGGCAACATGACCGGCATGTCGCACCTCGCGCTGATGCTGTGGGATTTCAAGGATCAGTTGAGCGCGACCGCGCGCCAGGTCGTGAATGCCGGCACGCCAGAGACGACCTTTTACATCTACGATGGCACTGGGCAGCGTGTGCGCAAGGTCACTGAGAGGCAGAATGGCTCACGCAAGGGGGAACGCATTTACCTCGGCGGCTTCGAGATCTACCACGAGTTCAATGGCGAGGGCACTGGCACCGCACTCGAACGCGAGACGCTGCACATCATGGACGACAAGCGGCGCATCGCCTTGGTCGAAACCCGATCGCAGGGTTCCGATGGTTCACCGGTGCAGCTCATCCGCTATCAGTTTGGCAATCATCTGGGCTCGGTCAGTCTGGAGATGGATGATGATGCCAGTGTAATTTCGTATGAAGAATACACGCCGTATGGCAGCACGTCGTCTCAAGCAGTGGATCAGGGCATCCAAGTGGCGGCAAAGCGGTATCGCTATACAGGGAAGGAGCGGGATGATGAGACGGGATTAGCGTATCACGGAGCGCGGTATTATGCGGCATGGTTGGGGAGATGGACGAGTCACGATCCGATCTGGATAGGAGACGGCGTAAACATATTGACGTATGTGCATAACAAACCGACAGGAAATATTGATGGAAACGGCCATCAGGGGCATAAGCCAATTGATGATTTGAATAAGCGATTCGCCGTCGCAGCGACAACAGCTACGTTCAAGCCGCGCGTAACGACACCTACGGTCAAGCCGCGCGAACCGGAGACAGGGTCAGACTTTTTTCTTGTCAAGATAGGAGAAAACACGATTCCGATTTTCAATTCAGAGGCCATGCGCGGTCAGCCGACAACCACCAAATCGGAAGTGATGTCCGAAGATGCCATGAATTTACAGAATTCCGACGCTTATCAGGAGGGACGCAACGCCCGAATTGCGTTCGACAAAACCGACTCTTGGATCGTGAAGGGGAGCATCTTGTTTAATATTTTTGGAATTCCGCTGATCGAAGCTGCGGGCGCGGTCGTTTACCCATACGAACAAAGACCCAAGAGGATTGAAGGTCTAACCCGCAACAATGGCGCGAACACCTCGGTTGAGGCAAAACATGTGGAAAAGACTACTATTACTAGCTGGGGCCAATCAGTCAACATTCGGGGCGAAGCCTTTGAAGCGAAACTGGCAATGGAGAACCCTGAATTCGAAAGACTGCCAACCAATTTCAAGACATTCGACTTGTACAATTGGAAGCCAGAATCAGCCATCAGCGCCAAGAGCTATGACTTGAACACGAAAAGCCGAACCGAAAAGCCAGGGCAACTATTTGGCTTAATGAAGAAGCATATCAACACAGCCGCGGATATGTTCCCAGGATATACTCTTAGCGGGGTCGAGTTGTCCGACGCTATCATCAAGAAACGGATACTTTGCATTGGCATTCCGACCACAATAAATTATATCAATGTTAATTCGATTATGGGACAGATGAGTAAGACGGTTGAATATGGAAAGCAACGAGGAGTTGACGTCAAATTCATCGGATTTCACTAAGCAAAGAATGCGCTCTGCACCGGATAATAAATGAAAGCCACGCGTAAGAGTGAACTGAGATCGAAGAGCAGAGCGGAGCAGTTGCTTCCGATGGGTAAGGCAGGAGATGTCCGCTTCCAGCAGGCGCTCAACGCCACCTTTGCTTCGGGAGTCTTTGTAGGGAGATGAGCCAATGGCAGCCAAGCAAGATGTCACCCTAAAGATTCGTGTCCTCGACGCCCCCCAAGGGAACTTCCTCGGCGGCACCGTGGATATCCGCCTGGAGCACACGCGCCTCAAGAGTGAGTTGCGGGAGTTGCGCGCCGTCGACGCCTCCCGCGAGATCGCCATCAGCGGCCTGCGCCGTGCTCCCGAGGGCATTTACAAGGTCTCCGTCACTCGTGCCGGCCCGTCGATGAAAAAGGACCAGGTCGTCAGCATCCCCTCTTCCGGAGTCGCGACTCTCGACTTCGTCTTCAAGCAGCGAGATGGTGGAGGAGGAATTGACCCAGACCTCGAGACGTTCAAAGAGCGCCTGGTCGCCGGCCAGGTCCGCCGAGAGGACGGGCAACCATTTGTGGGCGGTCTCGTGCGGGCTTTCCATGTCGACCAGAGGGGCCTGTTGCGGCTGGGGGAGGACTCGACCGATGAGGAGGGGCGCTACACCCTCCGCTACGAGATGCTGCCGGAGGTCGCCGGCATTGACCTGCTCGTCACGGTGAGCGACAAGGACGGCAGGCCGCTCCGCTCCTCCGACGTCATCCGCGATGCGAAGCCGCTGGAGATCGTCGGCCTCACGGTTCCGCTTACCGGCCGGCCTGCGGAACAGCGCTGGCTCGAGGGCCGGATCGTGCTGGAGCACGGCCTGCCTCCCGAGAACCTCACGCTGCGGCTGTACCGCCGCGATTTCGGCAGTGCGGAGACCCGGCTGGCCGAGGGCTCCACGCTCGATGGCGGTCTGTATGCGCTGCCTTTCGACACCGACGGCAAGCCGGCCAGCCTCGAAGTCCGCGCTGTGGATGCGGCGGGCAAGGAGATCCCGCTCTCGAAGACCCTGCACAACCTGGATGACCAGGAGAGGACGGTGATCAACCTAGTCGCGCCGGCGGCATTGCAACCGCTCGGGGCAGAGTACCAACGGCTGACCGAGGATCTGACGCCCCACGTCGGCGACATGGCCCGGCTGGCCGACGCTCAGGAGACGGCCGAGCGCCAGGATCTCACCCTGTTGAACCGCGCGACCGGCTGGGACGCGCGGCTGATCGCGCTGGCGTCGAACGCCGCGAAGCTGAGCGTGGAGGAGGGGGTGGGGCTTTCGCAGGACATCCTGTACAGTCTGCTCCGCGCCGGCCTGCCGTCCGACAAGCTGCAGTTGGCGCAGGTGAGCCCGGAAGCCGTCGAGCAAGTGCTCGGGAAGGCGAGAGAGGCCGGCATCGCCAACCTGAGCGAGCGGCAGATCGCCCAGGCGAGAAGGCAGTTCGAAACCTTCGCCCGTGAGACGCGCCTCGCCGTACCGGCTCCGGGTTCGCACTCGACCTACGGCGACCTGCTTGCGGCCGCGGGCCTGAGCGCCGGCGCCCGCGAGAAGTTCGCTCCGGTCTTCCTGAACCATCGGGGCAATGCCGCCCAACTGTGGCAGAAGGCGGCCGACGCCGGGGTCGCGTCCAAGGACATCCAGGCGTTGCAACGGCAAGGCAAGCTCGCCTTTCTGACGCGCAACAGCGAGCCGATGACCCGACGGCTGCAACAGGACATAGAGATCAGCGACCCGGTGCAACTAGTCGAGCAAGGTTTTTATCAGACGGAGAGGTGGGAGGACGAGGTCAGGGCGCTCGCGCCGACCGACGAGCAGCTCCAAGCCCTGATCCCGCCGGCCTACGAAGCCGAGAAGGTCGAAGACCGGCTGAGCGCCTACGCCGAGGACATGGCACGCAAGGTCCGCCTGAGCTATCCCTCGCAGGTCGTCGCCCATCGGATTGCGAATGACGAGAGCGGCGAATGGAAGCTGGGCGCCGCCGCCCCTGCCACTGCGACGGCGCTCAAGAGCTCCGCGGCCCTGGGGTTCCGGCTCGGAGAGACGCCGGTGGGGACGTTCGTGAGAGACCATCCCGAGGTGTTGAACGGCGTCGACGCGGACGCGACCTGGCAGGGGATGAAAACCTTGCAGCGCGTCTACCAGATCACCCCCGGCGATGAAGCCATGCCTATCCTGCTGAGCCTCGGCCTCACCTCCGCGTACGACGTGGTGGCCCTTCCGCAGGACACGTTCCTGGAGCGCTACGGCCATTATTTCGCCTCGCCCGAGCAGGCGCGGCTGATCTACCGAAAAGCTCAGCAGGTGAGCAGCGTCACCTACAACCTGTTCACCATCGCCAAGAAGATGGACAGCGACACGCCGGTCCGCGGCCTGTCCGCGCCGGTCGAGATTCGGGAAGGGGTCAAGAGCGAGTTGGTCAAACAGTTTCCCACCCTGGAGACGCTGTTCGGCTCGATGGACTTCTGCGAGTGCGAGCACTGCCGCTCGGTGCTCAGCCCGGCGGCCTACTTGGTGGACCTGCTCCAATTCCTCGACGTCGAGGCGCCGGTGTGGGACAACTTCCTGGCCGAGTGGAGAAAGAATCACGGCAACAGCGACTATCCCCACGTGGACGCGGTCGGAAGGGCGATGAAGCCTTACGACGTGCTGGTGAAGCGGCGTCCCGACCTGCCGAACATCCAGCTCACCTGTGCCAACACCCACACCGCCTTGCCGTACATCGATATCGTCAACGAGATCCTGGAGTATTACGTCGCCCACGGGAAGCTGGAGGAGTCGGCCGCACACGACACGGGCGAGGCTACAACGCTGGAGCTCCTGACCGAGCCGCAGAACGTAATCGCCGAGGCCTACGCCAAGGTCCAACAGGGGCGGTATCCGCTCGACCTGCCGTTCGATCTCTGGATCGAGACGGTGCGCCGGTTCTGCGACGCCTTCGAGACCCCGCTGTGGCTGCTACTGGAGGCCTTCCGCCCGACCGCCGAGCTGTTCGCGCCGGGCCTGCCGTTCGACCGCGCGAGCATCGCGATCGAATCCCTCGGGCTGTCGCCGTCCGAATACGCCCTCTTCGCCGATCCGAACCCCCTTGCGAAATGGTTCGAGCTCTACGGCTATGAGACGGCCGCCAAGGCGACCACAGTCGCCAAGGACGCCGATGGCCAGCGGATCGACCTGAATTCGGCCAAGGCACTCTCGCGCCGGCTAGGGGTCACCTACAAGGAGCTGGTGGAGATCGTCCAGACCGGGTTCGTCAACCCGAAGCTCGGTCAGCTCACCATCCTGTACAAGCTGGGAGTGACCGTTCAGGACGTGCTGTTCTACGAGGCGCACCGGGGGCTCCTGGCCCAGGGCCCGGGCTCGCTTTCCGCGGAAGACCTGCAGTGGCGCGACGAGGCGGCGGCGTTCGAATTGCGGCTGGACGAGCTGACCGAAGAGCACTCTCCCCCCGGTTTCGATGCCAAGGCCTGGCTGAACGAAGCGCTGGCAGCCGACGTGTTCGACGACATCCTGGTGCTGGCCGATCCGGACGCGGGCTGCGACTTCGACCGGACGACGCTCCGCTATGCGGGTGGCCAGGCGGCGGACGCCATCGCCTTTCTCCGGATCAACCTCTTCGTGCGGCTCTGGCGCAAGCTGGGCTGGACCATGGAGGAGACCGACCGCGCCCTGCAGACGTTCGTGCCCAAGAACGCCCCGTTCGACGCGGCCCACCTTGCCCAATCGCCGCTCGCGACCGCGCTCCTCTACCTGGCGCATCTGAAAGAGCTGGAGGGGCGGGTGCAGGCCGGCAAGCAGGGACGCCTCAAGCTGATCACGCTCTGGTCGGACCTCGCGACCACGGGGAAAAAGCCGCTCTACGCGCAGCTCTTCCTGACGCGGAGCGTGCTCAAGAGCGACGCCGTGTTCGACGACCCGCTGGGGCGGTATCTGTCGACTGCCGGCGTGCGCGTCGAGGAGCATCTCCTGGCCCTGCAAGGCGCGCTCGGCCTCACCGCGGACGAGATCGGCCGCATCCTCGAAAGCGCGGGCACGTCGAGCGAGGCGGCTCTGTCTCTCGCGAACGTCTCTCTTCTCTACCGCTACGGGTTGCTGGCCAGGGCGCTCAAGCTCTCCGTCCGCGAGCTCATCGCGCTCGAGCACCTCTCGGGCCTCGACCCGTTCGAGCCGCTGCATCCAGATCCGTTGGCGACGATCGAAGAAGACTATCCGTTCAGTCAAACCCTGCGTTTCGTCGAGATCGTCGGGAAGGTCAAAGAGAGCGGTTTGACGATCGAGGATCTGGACTACCTGCTTCGCCACCGCCTCGAAGATCCGGCCGGCAAATACCGCCCCGACCGCGAAGCCTCGCTGGCCCTGATGAAGCGGCTGGCCGAAGGCGTCCGCGCCATCCGAGCCGAGCATGCAGTGCCGGAGGACGCGGGTGCGATGAACGACGAGGCGCTCCGGCAGAAGCTCGGCCTAGTGCTGACGCGCGATGTCATCGAGCGCTTTCTGGCCATGTTGGATGGAACGGTTGAGCTCACCGCGACCCGGGCCGGCGTTGCTCTGGCGGACCAGTTGAAGCCCAAGGACTTCAGCGAGGAGCCGTCCATTCGTGAAGTCAGCTACAACCCCACACGCCAGGAACAGAAGCTCACCTTTCGTGGCGTGCTGTTCGATCCGGAGAAGAATGCTCTCCTGGGTCGGCTTCCTGCCTCGCCTGCCCTGGGGAACCTGCTGAACGATGTTCAGGTGCAGGCGCGCGACTTTTTCCAGAAGCACCTGCAGAAGACGGCTCCGAACGTTCAGCCGGCCAGCGGATTTCTCGAGGCCGCGGATTTCGACCTGCTGTTCGATCCGAACCTGGCGCTCGCCACGAGCGACCGGCGGACGAAACTGGCCCGCGTCTTTTTCCCCTTCCTGCAGCAGCACCTGATCCGTCAATTCATCGTCCAAACGCTCACGGCGCAAACGGGCGCGGAGCCGGCGCTGGTCGAGAGCCTGCTTACCGACGCCCGCCTGTTGGGCGAGGTCCAGACGGTAGGGGATCCACAGCCGTTCCTGGGAGCCTTCACCGCCACCGGGGAAGGCGGGATCGATGCCGATTTCTTCGTTTCGAACGATGGAACCGGCGAGCGCCAGGCAACCCCTCCCTTCGTCGCGAGCGCGGATACGGCTCTGAAAGATTCGGGCGGCAATCTGGTCGCCGCCGCCAACAGCGCCCGCTTCGAGGGCTACTTGGAAGTGCCTGCGCCTGGCCCGTACCGCTTCTTCGTGCAGCTCGACAAGCAGCACGCCGAGGCCGAGCTGCGCTTCGACCACCTGCCCGCCCCCTCGTTCCTGAGCGGCAGGGCGGCGAGCGCCGGGGCCGAGCTCAGCGAGGTTCTCGAGCTGAAGCCGGGCATGCCCTATCGCTTCACGCTGGTGCTCCGCAAGCTGAACGGAGGGGAGGCCCGGCTCCTGGTGCAAGGCGAAACGCTGCCCAAGGACCGTCTGGCGCAACTGACGCTCCATCCCCGGACCGCTTTCGACCGCGGTGAGCGCGCCCTGGTCGTGTTGGGCAAGGCCTTGCAGCTCCTCCAGAGCCTCGAGATCACCGAGCGCGAGGCGCGCTACCTGCTCACGCACGCCGACGATTTCGACAACCTGAGCCTGAGCAGCCTGCCCGCGCGGGAGAGCGACGACACACCCCCCGGAGGCAAGATGCTTTTCGCCCAGTTCCTGCGGCTGGCCGGGTATTCTCGCCTCAAGCGCGGCCTGGCCGGAGGCACAGACGCCCTCATCGACGTCTTCGAAGCCGAGACGCTCGGCGAGGCGTATGCGGCCCTCGCGAAGCTCACGCGGCGCGACGAGGCCACGGTCAAGGCCACTAGCAACGCCCTGTTCGCGGCGCCGGACTATCCCGACGAGCGGGCCGTGGAGCGGTTGTGGGAGGCGCTCCAGGTCGTCGAGCGCCTGGGCGTGCCCGTCGCCTCGATCGTGGGGTGGACCCGGATCGTCAGCCCGGCGGCCACGCCCGGTCAGCGCTTCGCCATCGCCCGCGACCTGAAGGAGGCGGTCAAGGCGCGCTTCGAGCCGGAGGCGTGGCAGCGCGTGGCAGCGCCGATCTTCGACAAGCTGCGCCAGCGCCAGCGCGACGCGCTCGTCGCCCACGTCATGCACCAGGATGGTTTCGCCCGCAGAGAGCAACTCTACGAATATTTCCTGATCGATCCGGGCATGGAGCCGGTGGTGCAGACCTCGCGCATCCGCCTGGCGATCGCGGCGGCGCAACTGTTCGTCCAACGCTGCCTGCTCAACCTGGAAACGCAGGTGAACCCGTCCGCCATCAATGCCAGGCACTGGGAGTGGATGAAGCGCTACCGCGTCTGGGAGGCGAACCGGAAGATCTTCCTCTTCCCGGAAAACTGGCTGGAGCCTGAGTTCCGCGATGACAAGACGCATCTGTTCGCCGAGCTCGAAGGCGCCCTGCTGCAGGGCGACGTCTCGAGCGACCTGGTCGAAGACGCCTTCCTCAACTATCTGAAGAAGCTGGAAGAGCTGGCACGGCTGGACATCGTGGCCATGCACCTGGAGGACAAGGCCGACCCGGCCTCGAACATCCTGCACGTGATCGGGCGCACCTACAGCGAACCTCACAAGTACTTCTATAGGCGCTATACCCACCAGATGTGGACGCCGTGGGAGCCGGTGACCGCCGAGATCGAAGGGGATCACCTGGCGCCCGTGGTGTGGCGCGACCGGCTGTACCTATTCTGGGTGACGTTCCGGGACAAGCCGAACGCAAACGCACAGCCCGGGTCGCAGACGAGCGGAGCGCTGGCGTCCGCCACTCTCGGGGACTTGATGAGCGACCTCAAGGCCGCGGGCGCCACCAAGGAGATCGAGGTGCAACTCCATTGGAGCGAGCACCTCCAGGGGGAGTGGAGCACCCGTAAGTCCGGGAGCTCCATTCCTGCAACGCAGACTAGTCAAATTACCCTCAGCCACAGTACGGGCCTCATTCAACCGACGCTTTCTACGCGGCCGTTTCCCATCACTGTACCGCTCGGCTTTAATCCCCATTCCGTGTTCGTTCACGCCGCCAAGGAGCCGTACGAAAATGGCGAAGAGCGCGGGGTCTTCATCCATCTGAGCGGCGTGATCAATCAGTCGTTCTACCTGGCGGGCCGCAACAGCAGCCCGGCGAAAGGCGGCTACGGCCCTCCGCCGGCCAACCCCTACAGCCCGCACGAAGTGCTCGCCAATCGTTACACGGGGACCGGGGCGCTCACTGTCGAATTCAAGAGGCGTATCACGAGGGAAGACGGCAAGCCCCCCGTGGACACCGTGGAAACCCCGAGTATCCTGCGGCGGGGCGGTGACCACACGCTGCTGCCGTGCGACAACGACATCACGCTGGGCAGCCCCGAGATCGCGTCGCTGGTGAAGCCGCTGTTCTACCAGGACAACGCGCACACGTTGTTCGTCGAGCCCAACGTTACCGAACGCACGATCGAGGAATGGCAGGAGTGGGTGACTCCCACGCCACAGCCGGAGCCGGACTTCGGCTGGCTACATCTAAGTACACCGGTGGTCCCGGCAATACCCAAATCAAAGTGGCCTGGATTCCTCGATCCGGGCGATCCCACTGGGCGATTCCCCGTCAGCCCCGATTCGATGATCGACGTGAAACACGACCAGGACTGGCTGGTGAATCCCGGTACGGGACTGCTGCTCGGAGACGAGCTGATCGCGTCCGGCGGGCGGTCGGGAGCGGCGGCCCTGGCTCCCGCCCAAGCCGCCGGCGCTCTTGCGACGGGCGGCGCACTGAATGTCAACGCCGGCAGCGGCCTCGCGGCGGGCAACGCGCTCGTGATCACTGAAGGAAATGTATTCGAGCAGGCGGGCCTGACGCAGGTCGGCGGGTTGAACGTGATCGGCAGCGCCGGCTTCAACTCAGCGCTGGCGCAGAACCTCGGCGCGCTCCAGCTCGCCGCGCGGTTCGGTGGCTGAGAACAGGAGGAATTGGCGTGAACAACACATTTGTTGCCAAGAGTTTCCATGGCTATCAGGACTCCGAGCTCATCCACCGACCCGGCCCCGTCCGCAACACCAAGACGACCCGGCATTTCATCATCCAGGAGCGCGAGCTCGCCTTCCGCTTCTACTCGCACTCTCATCCTTATGTAGGACAATTGGTACGGCGGCTGCTCCAGAAGTCCACCTCCGGTTTGCAGGCGGCAGATACGGAGTACGTCAGAAAGGCGGACGGCTCGTTCGAAACCCTTCCGGACGGCAAGATCAGGCCGGTGCTCCACGCGGACTTCTTTCAATCGCTCTATGATCCTTCCGTCCTGGTGCAGCAGCCCTACCCGGTGAAGGATCTCGACTTCACCGGGAGCGGTGCCTATTCGGCCTACAACTGGGAGCTGTTCTTCCATGTGCCGCTCACCATCGCCATTCATCTCGGCAAGAACCAGCGCTTCGCCGACGCCCAGCGCTGGTTCCACTACCTTTTCGACCCGACCGACGACAGCGACGGCCCCACTCCGGAGCGCTTCTGGAAGGTGCGGCCGTTCCAATCTACCGACGTCAAGAAGATCGAGGAGATCCTGGTCAACCTCGCCACCGGTGCCGACCCGGCGCTGCGCGACGAGACGATCCGCAGCATCGAAGCCTGGAAGGACACCCCGTTCCGTCCGCATGTCGTGGCCCGCTATCGTCAACAGGCCTACATGTACAAAACGGTCATGGCCTATTTGGACAACCTGATCGCCTGGGGCGATTCGCTGTTCCGTCAGGATACCGGCGAGAGCGTCGACGAAGCGCTGATAATCTATGTGCTGGCCGCCAACATTCTCGGCCCACGCCCCCAACCGGTTCCGAAGAAGGGGGCGGTGCGTCCGCAAACTTATGCCAACCTGCGCGCCGATCTCGACAAGTTTGGCAATGCCATACGCGACATGGAAGCGGACGTCCCGTTCGACCTGATGCCGTTTCCCGCCGAGGGCGGGCCCGGCGACGAGCGCCTGGCGATGCTACGGAGCCTAGGCAAGGCACTCTACTTTTGCGTGCCACGTAACGACAAGCTGCTCGCCTACTGGGATACGGTGGCCGACCGGCTGTTCAAGATCCACAACAGCCTGAACCTCCAGGGCATCTTCCGCCAGCTCGCACTGTTCGAGCCGCCGATCGACCCGGCGATGCTGGCACGCGCCGCAGCAGCCGGACTGGACTTGGGCGCGATCGTCAACGGCTTGAACCAGCCGTTGCCGTTGGTGCGCTTCCAGCTCCTGGTGCAGAAGGCCGCTGAGATCTGCCAGGAGGTCAAAGCCTTGGGCAATAACCTGCTCTCGGCGATGGAGAAGGAAGACGGCGAGGCGATGGCGATCCTCCGCGCCAAACACGAGCGCGTGGTCCTAGAAATGGTCGAGCACGTGAGGTACGCGCAGCTTCAGGAGGCGGTCAAGTCTAGGGAGGGCCTGATCCTCTCACTCGCCCTGGCCGTTCAGCGCTACTCCTACTACGAGCGGCAGTTGGGCCGGAAGGCAGAGGAGATCGAGAAAGGGATCCCGCAGCTAACCGAGCTCGATAAAGACAGCCTGTACAAGATGAAGTTCGCCATGAAGGAGCCGGAGTTGGGGCTACGGGAGATCGACGTAGACATCGCCACAGATGTCGCCGCTCAAGCAGCCCAAGCTCTCAATGGCGGAAAGATTCAAAGCTCGCATGAGGTAAGGGAATCTCTCTTGCTGGAGGGCGCGCAACTCTCGTCAGACATCGCCAATATTCTGAACACCATCAGCTCCGCCATCCATGTAATACCCGAGTTCAAGATTCACGTGCAGCCAATGGGGGTCGGCGGAACAGCGGAAACCGGAGGCTCCCACTTCGGTTGGGGCATCGCTGCGACAGCGAACGCAGCCAAGGCGGTTTCCGAGCGTCTCAATTTCGAGGCGCGCCGGGCCGCGCGAATCGACGGGTTCGCCCGTCGCGAACGTGAATGGGCGTTCCAAAGCAATCTGGCCGCTGGAGAGATCATGCAGATCTTCAAGCAGATCCGCGCCGCAGAAATTCGCCAAGCCCTCGCCGAGCTGGAGCTGACGAACCATCGCCAGCAGATGAAGCACGCCGAGGAGATCCAACACTTCCTGAACGAGGAGGGCACCGACAAGAAAGGCAAGAAGACCAACAAGGCGCTGTATGTCTGGATGAAGCGCGAGGTGAAGGGGCTCTATAGCCAGTGCTTCCAGTTCGCCTTCGACATCGCACGGCGGGCCGAGCGAGCCCTCCAGCACGAGCTGGGCAACCCGGAGCTCCGCTATCTCGAGTTCGGCTACCTGGCCGGCAAGGAGGGCCTGTTGGCCGGGGAGAAGCTCTATCTGGACATCAAGCGCATGGAAATGGCCTATCTCGAATTGAACCAGCGCGAATACGAGCTGACCAAGCACGTCAGCCTGCTTCAAGTGGACCCGCTGGCGCTGCTGCAACTGCGCGCGACCGGCCGCTGCACGGTGAGGCTTCCCGAGGCGCTGTTTGACATGGACGGCCCGGGCCACTACTTCCGGCGCATCAAGAGTGTGGCGGTTAGCATCCCCTGCGTGACTGGCCCTTACGCCAGTGTCAACTGCACGCTGACGCTCCTCAAGAGCAGCATCCGCAAAGCCCAGGTCCTGCGCGACGGGGTCTACGCCCGCGAGGATGCCGAGGACGACCGGTTCAACGACTACTTCGGCAGCCTGCAGTCGATCGTTACCAGCTCCGCCCAGAACGACAGCGGCCTCTTCGAGACCAACCTGCGCGACGAGCGCTATCTGCCGTTCGAAGGCTCCGGCGTGGTCAGCGAGTGGCAGTTGGAGCTGCCTGCTGACCCCAGCAAGAATGACCCGCGCCAGTTCGATTACGAATCGATCAGCGATGTCATTCTGCACCTTCGCTATACCGCGCGGGAAGGCGGCGGCCTGCTGCGCAAGGGTGCGGTCGGCGAACTCAAGACGCTGATGGACGCGGCGCAGGCGGCGGGCTCGGTGCGGCTGTTCTCCGTGCGGCACGACTTCCCGACCGAATGGGCCAGGTTCCAGAGTCACACACCGGGCGCCAACCAACGCTTCGAGCTGGCGCTCAATCTGCGGGTCGAGCACTACCCGTTCTGGAGCCAGGGCCGGCTGAACAGCGTCCCGCGCGTCGACATGCTCACGCGCAGCACCCAGAAGCCGGTCCCCCCGAGTCTGGAGGTCTTCGATAAGGCTGACAAGAACGACGCGGCGTCCAAGAAGGAAACGCTGACGAAGGACGCAGCGATGGGCAACCTCCTGTCCGGGCACCTGACCAGCGGTGCAACCGGGATCGCTTTACCGGCAAAGCCGACCGGGGAATTTAAGCTCTTCTTCGATGAAAGAAGCATTGGAGATCTTTGGGTCGCGGTGACGTGGAGCGCATAGAGAGGGCGGAACCTTTCGGCGCCCCGTTCGCACCTCCAACAATCAGGTTGGACGAGGGCAGGATGTCCCAGGCTTCGTTCACGCTCCCGCCCATGGAAATGATTGAGACAAACCAGTTACCGACCTCCGAAGTGGTCCTCGGCGACTCAGATCTCAACCGCCGAGACTCTACGGACGTTCTGCGCGACCTTGTCGTGGAGCCAAGCCGCCCTCTGAAGCGGCAACAATGGCGAAGACCGACGCGAAGTCCACTTCCGATGCCATAGCGGAAGAGCTCAAGAAGCTCCAGGGCACCTGGAAGCAGATCGCCTGCGAAAAGGATGGCCTGCCGGATGTTGTTGACGAGTTCGGTCGGGAACCCACCTCGACCTTCGTAGACGACACGTATGTCGTGACTCTGGCCGACGGCACCATCGCAATCAAGGGAACCTTCAAGCTCGATCCCACTCGGGTGCCCAAGACGATCGACTGGACGGATACCTTCGGCGAGGATGCGGGGAAGACCTTCCTGGCGATCTACTCCCTGGAAGGCGACCGGCTGATCTTCTGTGCCGCGGACGACGGGCAGGAGCGCCCCACGGAATTCCGAACGGGGCCGGGGCAGGTCCTCCGGGTCAACCAACGAATGGATCTACTGACTGTGCAGTGAGGCTACAGACATCGCGACGATGTCTGTAGCCGTTGCGACAGGATCACCACACCCGGCAGGCGTTCTCCCTCACCATCTTGGTCTTGGGCGCGCAGTTGTAGGCCTTCTGGAACTCGGGCATGTTGGCGAAGACGCCGTCGACGCGGTAGCGGCCCGGCGAGTGGGGATCGGTCTGCGCCCGCAGCCTGGAGCTCTGCTCCGTGGAGCTTTCGCACCAGCCTTGCGCCCAGCCCAGGAAGAGCCGCTGCTCGGGGGTGAAGCCGTCGCGCAAGGGCGGCTGCGTTCCCCTGAGCGTGTCCTCCAAAGCCATGTAGGCGATGCGCACGCCGCCGTTGTCGGCGGTGTTCTCACCCAGCGTCAAGCGGCCGTTCAGGTGCACGTCCCCGGCGACGGTGAACTCCGAGTACTCGTCGGCGATACAGGTGGCGCGCTTCTCGAACTCCTTGGCGTCCTGCTCGGTCCACCAGTCGGCGAGGTTCCCCTTGGCGTCGAACTTCCGGCCCTGATCGTCGAAGCCGTGCGTCAGCTCGTGACCGATGACGGAGCCGATGCCGCCGAAGTTCAGGGCATCGTCGGCGGACGCGTCGAAGAACGGCGGCTGAAGGATGCCGGCCGGGAAGTTGATGTTGTTCTCGAACGGACTGTAGTTAGCGTTCACCGTCGGCGGTGTCATCGTCCACTCCGAGGGATCCACTTTCTTACCGACCCGCGCCTTCTGGCGCGCCTCCTCGAAGCTCACGGCGCGCTCGGCGTTGCCGAAGGCGTCGCCGCGCACGATCTTCACGTTCGAGTAGTCCCGCCAGTGCTCGGGATAGCCGATTTTGTTGGCGATGGCGGCGCGCTTCTCGAGCGCCTTCTTCTTGGTGGTCTCCGTCATCCAGCTCAGATCGCGGATGTCGCGGTCGAGAGCGGCCTCGATCGCCGCCACCATCTTGGCCATGCGAGCCTTGGCCTCGGGACCGAACTTCGCCTCCACGTAGCGCTGGCCCAGCGCCTCGCCGAGCTGCCGGTTGGTCAGCTCGACGCACCGCTTCCAGCGCGGCCGCAGCTCGCGCGTTCCCGCCAGGGTCTTGTCGAAGAAATTGAAGTTCTCGTTGACGAAGGCCGTGGGCAGCAGCGGAGCGGCGTTGCGCAGCGCGTGCCAGCGTAGATAGGTCTTCCAATCGTCGAGGCTCCGCGCCTCGATGATCTCGTCGACGCCCTTGAAGAAGTCCGGCCAGCCGACGTTGACCTCTGTAAAGGCAGGCGCGCCGGTGGCGCTGAAGTACGCGGCCCAGTCGAAATGGGGAGCCAGAGCCACCAGCTCCTTGCGCGTCATCTTGTGGTCGCGATTGGCGGGATCGCGCCGCTTGACGCGATCGAGCGAGACCTTGGCCAAGGCAGTCTCGACGTCGAGCACGGTCTGGGCGTCCTTGGCTGCCGCCTCCTTCGTCTCACCCGCCAGCTCGAACATTTTCTGCACGTGGAGGGGATACTGCTTGCGCACGTCCGCGAACCGTGCCTCGTCCTTCAGGTAATAGTCGCGGTCGGGCAGCGCGAGACCGCTCTGATCCACCGCCGCGAGGTAGACGGTGGCGTTCTTGAAGTCGGGCTGGGCTCCGAAGCGGAAGAGGGCCTGGACGCCGTTCGAGTGCAGGCGCGCGACGATCGGGGCGATCTCCGCCTTCGTCTTGAGGGCGGCGATGCGGTCGAGCTGCGGCTTCAAAGGGGCGAGGCCCTTCGCCTCGATGGCGCTCTCGTCCATGCAGGAGGCGTAATAGTCGCCGATCTTCTGGTCAACGGCCCCGCGCTTCGGATCGGGCTTCGCGGCCTTTTCGAGGATCTCGCGCAAGGTGACCTGATTGCGCTCCGTCACCTCGTCGATGCGGCCGTAGCGGGAGCGGTCCGCCGGCACTGGGTTCTTCTTCACCCAGCCGCCGCAGGCGAACTGGTAGAAGTCGTCGCACGGATCGACCGAGCGGTCGAGAGCGGAGACGTCGAAGCCCGGCACGGTGCGGGGCTGGTTCGAGTCGGTCAGATCCGGGGTCGCCTGGCCGGCCGGAGGGGCCGGGGCCTGGGCCGCCCGGGCGGGGATGGTCAGCGCCGGCACGAGCGCGGCGAACAGAGCGGCAAGACGAAGGGTGTGGCGCATCGGCTCTCCTCTGGAAGGGTCTCAGTGTGGAATTCTCGTCACCGCGATACGTCATATCCGAAACCGGCCGGGCGAGCAAGAGCCCGGGGGCCGCGATTACGGTCAATCGTGTCAAGATCGCCCGCATGATTGCCCCCATGAATGGCGCCCTCGACCGGGAACGCGTTACTGCCGTCTACGAGCGGATCAAGCCCTACCTCCGCGTCACACCCATCATCGAAGTGAACGGGGCGGACTTCGGGCTGGAGCCGTTCTCCCTGACGCTCAAGCTGGAGCTTCTCCAGCACGCCGGCTCCTTCAAGACGCGCGGCGCGTTCACCCATCTGCTGACGCGCAAGGTCCCCGCGGCCGGCGTCGTCGCCGCCTCGGGGGGCAATCATGGTGCCGCCGTCGCCTATGCCGCGATGCGGCTGGGCCACGCGGCCAAAATCTTCATCCCCACCGTCTCCCCGCCCGCCAAGGTCGATCGCATCCGGAGCTACGGCGCGGATCTGACCATCGTCGGCGAGCGCTATGCCGAGGCGCTGGCGGCGAGCGAGGAATGGGCCGCGCAGAGCGGCGCGCTGGCGGTACACGCCTTTGATGAGTTGGAGACCCTCCTCGGCCAGGCGACGCTGGGGCTGGAACTCGAGGCCCAGGCGCCTGGCCTCGACACCGTCCTCGCGGCTGTCGGCGGCGGCGGTTTGCTCGGCGGCATCGCCGCCTGGCACGCCGGCGGCGGCCCGCGCAACGTCCGGGTGATCGGCGTCGAGCCGGAGGGCGCGCCGACGTTGACGGCGGCGCTCGCGGCCGGCGAGCCCGTGGACGCCCCGGCGGGCAGCATCGCCGCCGACTCCCTGGCCCCCCGCCGCGTCGGCGAGCTGATGTTTCCCATCGCGCGCGACCACGTCGACCGCGTCGTGCTGGTGAGCGACACCGCGATCCGCCGCGCCCAGCAGGCCCTCTGGGAGCAGTTGCGGGTGGTCGCCGAGCCGGGCGGCGCGGCGGCCTTCGCGGCGGTCCTGACCCGAGCCTACCAGCCGGCCGCGGGAGAACGGGTGGGAGTCGTCGTCAGCGGCGGCAACACCACCCCCGAGGCCTTCGGCCGGGCGCTGGCCGAGTGAGCGCCGGCTGATAAAATGGTTGAAGGGATCCACATGAAAGAGCCCTCGATTGGAAAGCCCCTGGAACGCGTCGACGGCCACGCCAAGGTGACCGGGGCGGCTCGTTACGCCGCCGAGCACGATCAGCCGAACCAGGCCTACGCCGCGATCGTTGGCAGCACGGTCGGCTTGGGCCGCATTCTTTCCATCGAAGACGAAGTGGCGGCGGCCCTGCCGGGCGTCCTCGCGATACTCAGTCATCAGAACGCACCGCGTCTGCCCTATCGCGAGCATCGCACCGGCATCGATCCCGCGATCGGCGAACGTCTGCACGTATTGCAGGACGACAAGGTGCGATTCTTTGGGCAGCCGGTGGCGGTCGTGATCGCCGAGACGATCGAGCAGGCCCGGCACGCGGCTTCCCTGCTGAAAATCCATTACGAGCAGCAAACGCCCGCGGTGCGCATCGACGCTCCCGAAGCGGCGGCCGTCGTCCCCGAAGCGGCTTTGAAGGGCAGCGGCCGGATTCAGGCGGACCGCGCCCGGGGCGATGCGAACGCCGCGTTCGCCGCGGCCCCGGTACGCATCGACGCCCACTATGGCATCGCGCGGGAAAATCACAATCCGATGGAGCCGCACGCCACGATCGCCGCCTGGAACGGCGATCGATTGACGCTGTGGAGCAAGAGCCAGTTCGTGGTCGCCGAGGCGGCCGAGATCGCCGCGATCTTCGGCCTGCCCGAGGACCACGTCCTGGTGATCTCGCCCTACGTCGGCGGCGCGTTCGGCACCAGCCTGCGGACCTGGCCGCACGTGACGCTGGCGGCGCTCGCCGCGCGGCATGTGGAGCGGCCCGTCAAGCTCGTGCTCACCCGCCGCCAGATGTTCCATACCACCGGTCACCGGCCGCGCAGCGTCCAGCGCATCGCGCTGGGCGCCGCGCCGGACGGCCGGCTCACCGCCATGATTCATGAGGGAATGGGCGAGACCTCGCGCCACGAACAGTTCGTCGAAGCGCTGACCTCGATCTCGACCTTCCTTTACTCGTGCCCCAACGTGCGCACGCGGTATCGCCTGGTGCCTCTCGACACCGGTACCCCGACCTTCATGCGCGGCCCGGGCGAGGCGAGCGGCATCTTCGCTTTGGAAAGCGCCATGGACGAGCTCGCCGTCAAGCTCGGCATCGATCCCATCGAGCTGCGCCGGCGCAACGAGCCGTCGATCGACGAGGATAAAAACCTTCCGTTCTCCAGCCGATCGCTCCGCGAATGCTACGCGCTCGGAGCCTCCCGCTTCGGTTGGGAGCGCCGCGATCCGCGCCCCCGCTCCATGCGCGACGGCCGCCTGCTCATCGGCTGGGGGATGGCATCCGCCAGCTATCCCGCGAACCAGAGCCCGGCGAGCGCCCGCGTGCGCCTTTTGGCGGACGGCACGGCCGAGGTGGAGGCCGCCGCCAGCGACATGGGGCCGGGCACCTATACCTCCATGACGCAGGTGGCGGCCGACGCGCTCGGTCTCGCGACTTCACAGGTCCGCTTCCGGCTGGGGCAGTCCGACTTTCCACCGGCGCCTCCCCATGGCGGCTCGATGACCATGGCTTCCGTGGGATCGGCGGTGCAGGCCGCCTGCCTCGCGGCGCGCGAAAAGGCGGGAGGCACGGAGTATCGAGAGATCATCGCCCGCCGCGGCGGCGAGCCCATCGAGGCGGAAGCCTCCTGCGCTCCCAGTGAAGAAAGACAACATTTTTCCATGCATGCCTTCGGCGCCGTCTTCGCCGAGGTGGCCGTGGACCCCGATCTCTGCACGGTGCGGGTACGGCGCGCGGTGGGAGCCTACGCAGCCGGCCGCATCGTCAATCCGCGCCTGGCGCACAGCCAGTGCATCGGCGGCATGGTCGGCGGCATCGGCATGGCGCTCATGGAGGAAACGGTGCTCGACGAGCGGGACGGCCAGCCGGTCAACGCCTCGCTGGCCGACTATCTCGTGCCGGTCAACCTGGACGTCGGCACGCTCGAAGCCGTGTTCGTCGACGAGGCCGATCCGCACGTCAATCCCCTGGGCGTCAAGGGGCTGGGGGAGATCGCGCTCGTCGGCATGGCGCCGGCCATCGCCAACGCGGTGTTTCACGCCACCGGCCGCAGGGTGCGCGACCTTCCGATCACGATCGAATCGTTGCTGTAGACGAGATGCCTTCCGGAGCCTCCAGAGACGTGCAAAGGGTGACGCCCTTCCGCTCGCCGAACACGCTCGAAACGGGACGGGCCGCGCTGGCCCGCGGCGCCTGGCAGGAGGCCAAACGCGCCTTCGATTCGGTGCTCCTCCGGGAGGACAGCCCCGAGGCGCTCGAAGGCCTGGGGCTGGCCGCCTGGTGGCTCGATCTTGCCGACGTCGTCTTCTCCTCGCGCGAGCGGGCCTACCGCCTGTATCGCGAGCGTGGAGACGTGGCCGCGGCGGCGCGGATCGCCGTGTGGATCGGTTGGGACTACTCGGCATTTCGCGGCGAGCAGGCCGTCGCGAACGGCTGGATCCAACGCGCGCACCAGTTGCTGGACGGTCTGGCCGAGCTGCCGGAGCATGCGTGGCTGGCGGTGCGCGAGGGCGTGTTCGCGCTGCTCGAAGACGCCGATCCCGAGCGGGCCCGCGCTCTCGCCGCCGACGCGATTCGTATTGGCCGCGCGACCGGCGCGGTCGACTACGAAATGATCGGGCGCGCCCTGCACGGCTTCGTGCGCGTCGTCGCCGGCGAGGTCGCGGAGGGCATGCGGGAGCTCGACGGCGTCAACGCCGCCGTGCTGGCGGGAGAGATCGCCGATCCGATCGCCATCGGCCTCTCCTGCTGCTATCTCGTCAACGCCTGCGAGCGCGTCCGCGACGGCGACCGCGCCGTTCAATGGTGCGACCGGCTCCGGGGGTTCTGCTCTCAATGGGGGCTGCGGCCTTTGCTCGCCGTGTGCCGCACGCAGTACGCCTCGGTATGCGTGTGGCGCGGCGCCTGGTCGGAGGCCGAGCAGGAGCTGACCGCCGCCACGGAGGAGCTGGCGGCGAGCCGGCCGGCCATGACCGCCGAGGGCAACGCCCGCCTCGGGCAACTGCGCCGCCTGCAAGGCCGGCTCGACGAGGCGGCGGAGCTCTTCGATCTGGCCGGCCATCACCCGATCGCCTCACTCGGCCGCGCCGCCCTGGCGATCGACCGCGGCGATTCCGGCCGCGCCGCCGATCTGGCCGAGCGTCACCTGCGCCAGTTGTCCCAGAGCAATAAGACCGAGCGCGCGCAAGTCCTGGAGCTGCTGGTGCGTGCCGCCACCGAAACCGGGGCGTTGGAGAGGGCTCATGGCGCGCTGGCCGAGCTCGAAGGGCTCGCCGCGCAGATGGACACGGCACCGCTGCGGGCCTCGGCCAGTCTGGCGGCGGGATGGCTGGCCGTCGCCGAGGGCCGGGCCGACGCCGCACGCCGCCATTTCGAGGACTCGGTCGATTGGTTTCAACGCGGCGGCGCTCCCTACGAGACCGCGCGAGCGCGTATCGAGCTGGCGCGGGCGCTGGGCGAGCTCGGCCAGCCGGCCGCCGCCCGCGACGAGCTGCAGCGCGCCACGGCCGTGCTGGCCGGGATGAACGCCACGCACGATCTCTCCCGGGCCCGGCGGCTGGAGAGCCAGCTTGCTCAGAGTCCTCGGGAGCATGCCGGCCGGGCGAGAGCCGGCGGCCTCTCTCGCCGCGAGCTCGAGGTCGTCCGGCTGATCGCGGCGGGCCTGGGCAATCAGGCCATCGCCGAACGGCTCGGCATCAGCGAGCACACCGTCCACCGGCACGTCGCCAACATCCTCACCCGGCTCGACGTGCCTTCGCGGTCGGCGGCGGTGGCGCGTGCGGCGCAGCTCGGCCTGCTGGCCGGCGACTGAGCGCCGTGGCCCGTTCGGGCCATCTTGACCCGCCAGAGAAATGACCCGATCCGGCGACGCGCTCGCCGGAGCCGGGACGCTACAATGGGAGACGCTGGCTGGATCATCCGGCCCCGCGCAAACTCCTCACACCGCCAAAGGAGATCCCTCATGGTGAAAGCGTCCAAACTTTGGATCGGCATCCTTCTGGCCACTGCCCTCGGCGGCACGATGGCCTTCGCCCAAGGACACGTCATGCAGTCGCCCGCGGAAGCCAAGTGGGGGCCGGCGCCGCCCGTGCTCCCCAAGGGCGCCCAGATCGCGGTCCTCGCCGGCGATCCGACGAAAGCCGTGGCCTATACCGTCCGCCTGAAGTTCCCCGCCAACTATGCCATTCCCGCGCACTCGCATCCCACCGACGAGAACGTGGCCGTCGTCTCGGGCGCTCTCTACATGGGAATGGGCGACAAGCTGGACAAGAAAGCCGGACACGCGCTCGGCGCCGGAAGCTTCGCCCTCATGCCGGCCAATGCGAACCACTACGCCTACACGAAGGGGACGACGACCATCCTGCTCTACGGACAGGGCCCGGTCGAGTTCAAGTACGTCAACCCGGCGGACGACCCGCGCAACGCAAAGAAGTAGACCACCCCCGCCGCTCACCCACTGAGTGGGACGAATCCTTCTTAAGGGGCGCGCCGAGTGCACGCCCTCTTTTTTTGTCTCCCTGCCGCCGCCCTGTGATACCGTGCGGCACGGCATGAAAGTCATCCTCTTTGGGGCCACGGGCATGGTCGGGGAGGGCGTCCTGCGGGAGTGCCTGGAGGACGCCCGGATGCAGTCGGTGCTGGTGATAGGGCGCAGTAGCACCCGCCTGACCGATCCAAAAATCCGGGAGATCCTTCACACCGATTTTTTCGACTTCAAGCCGATCCAAGCGCAATTCGCCGGCTACGACGCCTGCTTCTTCTGCCTCGGAGTTTCGGCGGCCGGAAAGAGCGAGGACGACTATCGCCGCCTGACCTACGACGTGACCCTGGCCGCCGCCGAGGCCATCGTGGCGGTGAGCCCAAACCTGACCTTCTGCTACGTCTCCGGAGAGGGAACCGACAGCACGGAGCACGGCCGCGCCATGTGGGCGCGAGTGAAAGGCAAGACGGAGAACGCCCTCCTCCGCATGCCTTTCAAAGCGGCCTACATGTTCCGGCCCGGGTATATCCAGCCGCTCAAAGGGGTCCGGTCGAAAACGGGTTGGTACCAGGCGATCTACAACGTTCTCGGCCCCGCCTACCCCCTCCTTCGCCGGCTCGCGCCGAGATACGTCACGACCACCGTGAACGTCGGACGCGCGATGATCCAGGTGGCGATGAACGGCTATTCAAAGCAGATTTTAGCGACGAACGATATCAATCTGGTGGCCGAGCCGTGAGGCACGCTCACGGAAAGCCGGCCCGCTTCTCCTCCGGAGTCGTACCGAAGACCGCCGGCACCCTCAGCTCGCCTTCCTCGAAAAACAGCTCTCGGCTCACCTCGATCTGAACCTTGGCCGTGCCCGGCGTGCTGCCGGCCACCATCTCGCCAGGAGCCTTCTGGTTCGCTTTGAGCCGGCCGGCAGGGGTGTTGGCTGTCCCGGCGAAGGCCACGACCACCCCCTTGGCCAGCTCTTCGTCGGTGAATTCGTGGCCCGTGACCTTTACCGACAGCACCTGATCGAAATCCGGCGGGGCCACGATCAAGTGTGCCAGGAAGAGCTCTCCTCCCTTGCCGAAGAGCAGGTACTCCAGGCGCGCGGGTCTTTTGGCCTTGGGGTCGAACTCCCGGAAATGAATGACCCGCGTCACATGGACTTGAACGTCACGAAGGACGGCGCCTTTGCCGTCCGGCGACGGCTTTTCCAGATGACCACGAAGGATTTTCGCTGTGAACGCGTGTGGAGGTTTGGCATCGGGTCCCGTTGGGGCAAGATCGGAGAGCACGAACTGTTCTTTCGGCCCCAGCGTGTAAAACTTGGGCGCCCCGGCAGCCTGGTGGTCCTTCACGTACTTGTCCTGCTGGTCGAAGGTCACCTCGAAGATCGCCTGGTAGCGGTGAGGCATGATCTCCGGGGGTTTGAGCTTGAGATCCTTCGGATCCTGGAACATCGGGAGATGGGAAAGGTACACCGTCTTCTCGCCGATCAGCAACATGTTGTGAGTCGCCTCGGGGTCCGCAGGACGCGGCTGTGCGACGGCACTCCGGGATCCGACGAGACCCAGGGCCAACATCACGGCAAGGGTGGCGACAGTCCGCTTCTGATTTCTCATGGCCATTCCTCTCGGGAAAGTCTACTTCAACATTCCATAAGGCGCCACACGGTGCTCTTTCGTTACCGACGCCGTAAGGGACGGGAGAAGATAGCCAGGATGTTGAGGGCTTCGGCCGGGTTAGGTAAGATGCACAACGCTTCACGAAAGGAGGGAAGCCTTGTGAACACGGAAGCCGGTGTGATTGGGACACGGCCCCTCAGGAACCTGAGTGGAGACGGCGATGGGCGAGTCGAAGTACAGGGTCTTCTTCGCGGCCCCCTCTACACGCGCCCATATGAGCACCCGGCGTCACGCTGGACGCCCTCAACGGCTCCTTGAACGCTCGCAACGCAACGTTGAGGGCTCGCAATGCGACGTTGTGACCTCGCAATGTCTCGTTGTGACCTCGCAACGCGACGCTGAGGACTCGCATCGTGACGTTGCGACCTTGCAATGTCTCGTTGTGACCTCACATCGTGTCGTTGAGACCTCGCAATGCGACGTTGTGAGCTCGCAACGCGATGTTGTGAGCTCGCAATGAGCCGTTGTCAGTCCACAACGAACCGTTGTGAGGTCGCAACGAGCCATTGCGAGTCCACAACGAGCCGTTGTGAGGTCACAACGAGACATTGCGAGGTCACAACGACGCGTTGTGAGCCGGCAAGGAGACGTTGCGAGTCCACAAGGAGACGTTGTGGGCTCGCAAGAAGCAGTTGCGGCCTCGTAGGGTAACGTTGCGGCTCCCCAATGAGACGTTGCGGCGGCACAAGGAGCCGTTGAGTGTATCCGTTGGGCCACACTGTCGTGTCAGGCCTTGCTTGCAACACGCTTCCTCTCACTGATGGCTTCACGAAGCAGGGCGGTGACGGCGTCACTCTTGGCAGCGGCAACGTCGCGGAGCTTGACGTGTCGAAGCTCCTTGCCAGTCCCTTCGAGAAGACCCTCCGGATCCGCCAGCGACGCGCCGTGATAGAAGCCGAGGTTCACGTGGGAGCCTTGCTCGCCAATGTAGGCATAGTGCTCGGTCATCTTTTTCGGCCCAACTCCGTAGCTCGCGATCCTGTGCTTCGGCCACACGACCTCGACAAAGCCCTCATGCAGGGAAGCGATGAGGTGGCGTAGCGCCTCGCAGACCGGCCGAAGCTCTGGCTCGGCATTGACGAGAATGTCTTCGAACGTGCCATGGGTCTCGTTGGTGGCCATCGGTGCCCTCCCCTGCGACGTATCGGGGTCCACAGGAAACAGCATAACGAATGCCGGCGGGACCATCAACGCATTGGACGCATCGTTCGAGACTGCCTATCAGTCATCCGCCTGGCTCCCCCTCGGCGGAACCACTCCGGGAAGACCTGCTCGCACGCTTCGCCGGCACGGGTACCGGTCAAGGCGTAGACGAACACCAGCCGGTGGATGCGGGGGCGAGCAGGTCGTCGAGGAGGCAGAGCGCTTACCCATTTCGATTCCCTGCTATCGCCCCCCCGAGAGGGAACGTCTGGTTTACGTCTGGGGCTCGCCCTATGTTCTGGCCGCCACCTTCACCTCTATCGATCGCCTTTGTTCTTGTCTAGCGTCATCAACGTGTTTGCTCGCTCGGCTGGCTCTTCTTTCTGAACCGCCAAATTTTTGGTTTTTTCCTTTTCATCTGCCGCCGTAGCGATGTCCCCGAGATTCTCTACACCGGCCCTGATTGAGCAGGCATCGTCGTAGAATCTCGCATCTGCCAATGCATTCATCAATGAATACTTAGGCGTTCCTCGACGCGCCAGGATCGCTGTCTTGCGCTTGGTCCGTTCCGCTGAAATCGCTGACTCCAAGGCCTGAAACGTCTTGTCGGCGTAGAATTGCGAGTCAAAGTTCGAGTTGGCCTTCCCCACCAGCAGGTTGACGCCATCGAGAGCAACGGAGAGCGCAGGAGCGGCAACAACCGTGCCGGCGCTTGCCGCGCTCGCCAAGTCACCTATGTACTTGCTGGCTAGATCGAAGGACGAGCGGATGGCGTAGGCTCGGCTAAGGAAGTTGGAGCAATTGTAATCCGAGAGTCCCAAAAGGAGATCAAGGGTGGCATCTCGTAGAGCCGAGCCAGCCTGATCCTCAGGCAATTTGTTGATGAGGTTCGTCACATCCGCGGAGACATAGTGGCATTCTTCATTGGGAGCGAATTGTGACTTGGAGATTTTGTATTTGACGTCAGCGACCCGGGCGCAGTGAAGGGTGACTAAGCCATTCAGTGGGCCCTCCGGCTTGAAATCCTCCACCGTGAAATGACTAGCTGGCTGCGAGCGGAGGTGAGTACTGGTGGCTGCGCAACCAGAGAGTAGGAGAGTAAGAATAGGAAGCAAGGTCACAACCAGTGTACGGATCAGCCGCATGGAATGTCTCCTCTTGGATGCCTCAGTGAGAGTTCACCTTCCATAGACGGACTCGCCGAATAATTTCCAACCCGCTCCGAGAACTCGCTCCCAGCAAGGGATCCAGCCCCCTACTGCACGATCACCCGCACCTCCGGCGACCCGTCCAGCGTAAACGGCACCCGCACCTGGAAGGTGTGCTCGCCGGGTTGGAAGCGCCAGCGGCTGGCGTAAGGGTAGTCGACGGTCTGGTAGGGACGGCCGTCGACGTATCAGACGACTTGGCGGACGGTGGGATCAACGACGACCGTGAGGGCCACGGTGGAGAGGTCGGCCGACGCTTCCACCTCGCCGAGGAAGCGGGCCTGCAACCAGGCACTAACTAACCGAGGCTTTGCTGCCGCAGTTTCTCGTTCCAGGAGTCAATTCGTTCGGCGAGCATCGGTTCAAAACTGCTTTACCGAAGGCGAAGGTATCCTTGAAAGTCCCTCAGCCCTGACCGGCACCAGTCCTCTGTGCACGAGTCAAGACGCTTCAGCTTCTAGCTCTTCAAGGGTAATCGTGGCCTTCTCGGCGAAGCGCTCGTCCAGAAAGCGCATAAACTCCACATTCTGGCTTAAGAGCGTAGCCTCTGAACGCAGTTCGTCTGCCGTACCCAGGAAGAACTCCTCGCCCGATTCGGTACGAAGAAGTAAGGTCTCATTGCGGGCGATTGCCAGAATCTCTTGAAGCGACGCGGCTGAGCGGGCAAGCTCGATAGTCTTCATAACTGGAACACCTTTCCACGGACATAGAGAGTGTTGTGATCCTTCATTCCAACCGCGCCCACAGACACGATCCTCGTGTCCGGATCTGGGTCGTAGAAAACTCTGAAGGCACCGACTCTGAGCTCCCATCGACCCAGTGGGTTAGGGCGAAGGCACTTGCGGTTCGTCGTTTCCGTGAGCGGCTCATGAAGTAGTTGGGCTCGAATTGCCACCAGGATGAGGCGTTGATCCGTCTTCCCGAAATGCTTGAGATCCTGTCCGGCGCTTTGAGTGAAGCGGACCTCAAACATCGTCCCAGACTACCACGAAGCTACTGCACAATCACCCGCACCTCGGGAGACCCCTCCGGCGTGAACGGCACGCGCACCTGAAAGGTGTGCTCGCCGGGTTGGAGACGCCAGCGGGTGGCGTAGGGGTAGTCGACGGTCTGGTAGGGACGGCCGTCGACGTACCAGACGACTTGGCGAACGGGCGGGTCGACGACGACGGTGAGGGCCACGGTAGAGAGATCGAGGGGCGTCTCGGGGTCTCGCAGCAGCCGTACTTTGTGCTCGGGCGAGGTGATGTGCAGGCGGACAGGTTTGTTGACGGCCAATACCGGGCTGCCAGGGCCTCCGGGGCCGGCGGCGAGTCCTACCGGTGGCGCTTGGCCGGGGTGGAGGAAGCTGACTTCGTCCGGCGGGTGCGGCAGGGCGGCGGCGATTTGCCAAGCGGCGTAGCGCGGCGGCAGCGCCACGAAGGTGCGGACCTCGATTTCGGAGCGCGGGGTGTCCGCCGTGGCGAGGAGGCCGTTGCGGCGGTCGATGGCTCGGAGCTGGTGCACGGTGCAGTCGTCCGTGGGCTCCTCCCCGGGACGGAACCACTCCAGGAAAACCTGATCGCAGGCGTCGCCAGCCCGGGCGCCGGTCAGGGCGCAGACGCGCACCGGCCGGTAGCCGCGGGGCGGCGGGAAGGCGAGGTCGTCGAGCCCGTCCAGTTGATCGCGATGGAGGACGGAGAGGATCTGCTGCACCAGTTCCGCCGCCGAGAGGTAGCCGCTCAGCCGGTTCATCGGCCGGAAGGCGGGGTGTCCCACCCAGACTCCCACGAGGTAGCGGTTGGACCAGGCCACGGCCCAGGCGTCGCGGAACGACGTCGAGGTGCCGGTCTTCACCGCCACGGGAAAGCGGTACTCCTCCGAGCCCATGCGTGGAAAGGTGGGCAGACGCGCCTGGGGATCGGAAAGGAAAAGCGCGATCTGCCTCGCCGTCTCTTCGGAGACGACGCGCCTCTGGGTTGGCAGCTCCTGCCCGGGATGCCAGCGGAAGCCGGAGGTGCGGCCGTCGCCCGCCAGCACCAGATACGCCCTGACCATCTCTTCCAGCGTCACCGGCAGGCCGCCGATGGCGAGGCCCAATCCATAGTGCTCGGACGGGATGCTGCCGTCGGTCAGCCCCAGATCGCGAAACAGGCCGTAGCCTTGCTCCATGCCCAACCTTGCCAGGAGATCGACGGCCGGCACGTTGCGCGAGTTGGCGAGGGCGACGCGCGGCAGCAGCGGGCCGAGGAACAGATCGTCGGCGTTGGTGATGCCGCCCGGGCCGCGTTCGAGATCGTCGAGGACGGTCGACGGGCGGATGACGCCGCAGTCGAGCGCCAGAGCGTAAAGAAAAGGTTTCAAAGCGCTGCCGGCCGAGCGTCGGATGCGCGTGTAATCGATGGCACCGGAGGTGCCGGGGTCGAAGTAGCCCGCCGAGCCCACCCAGGCGCGCACCTCGCGGCTCGGCAGATCGATCACGATCGCGGCAGCGTTGCCCGCGCCGCGATCCGCCCAGGCGCGCACGGCGCGGTCGGTCAGGCCGGAGACCTGGCGCTGGAGGTCAAGGTCGAGCGTCGTCTGCACCAGCGGCTCGAGATGCTTGCGTTTCGATTCTTCGGTGAGCAGCGCGTCGAGACGCAGAACGGCGTGCAGGGACTCCTCCGCGCGCCGGCCCTTCCAGGGAATGGAGATCGCGGTGAGCTGGCGCTGGCTGAGCTCCAGCTCCGCGGGAGAGAGGACGCCCTGCGCGGCGAGCGATCGCAGCGCCCGCTGGCCGCGATCGATCGCCCGCAGCCGGCCGGCCGGCGAATAGACGTTCATCTTCCCGGGCGCCTGGGGGATGCCGGCCAGGAAGGCGATCTCGGCCCAGCTCAGATCGTCGACCGGCTTGTCGAAGTATCGCCGGGCGGCGTAGGCGATACCGTGGATGCGGTTGCCGTAGGGAACGATCCGCAGGTAGTGGCGGAGGATCTCCTGCCTGCCATAGCGCTGCGTCAGAAAGACGGCGGTGAGCGCCTCCGCGGCCTTGCGCAGATAGCCGCGCGATCCCGGCGATTGCATGCGGGCGATCTGCATCGCGAGCGTCGAGGCTCCGGAAACCCGATGCCGGCGCCGAAAGTTCTGGAGCAGCGCGCGCGCCACCGCCCTGGGATCGACTCCCGGATGGGACTCGAAATGCCGGTCCTCCAGCGCCAGGGTGGCCGCGATGACCCGCGGCGGCAGCGTCTCGACAGGCCAGTAGCCCAGCTCGCCCTCCGCCGGTGCGCCGACTTCGCCGAGGAAACGGGCTTGGCGGTCGCGCAGGAGGAAGGTCGGAGACGGCGCTTCCAGGTGGGCGTGGAATACGGCGGTGAGAACGAGGGCGATACTGGCGAGATGCACGGCCACAGCGACGACTACGAGGGCCTGTAGCGCGAGGCGGCGGCGGTCGATAGGGCCGAGACGGCGTAGCCGCCGGCGGTAGAGGCGGTATAGGGCTTTCACTTGACGCCGGCCCACCTCGTGGACGGAGCTTTGCCCGCCGCTTCGAGGCCCTCACTCCTCCAGCCCCTCTCTCCCAGCCTCCCCCCCGCCTGACGGGAGAGAGGGGAGAACGAAGAAGCGGAGTTAGTTGCCGGCGGGACGCCGGCGCTCCCAGGGGTGCCCGGCCCCAGCATCGTCGCCTTGCTCCCTCTTCTCCCGGTCGGGGGGAGGGCGATGGGAGAAGAGGGCCGGGGTGATGAGGGGCCTTTGCGTCGAATGCTTCCCCTGGCCCTCACTACTTCTCCTTCCGCACGACCTCGACGCGGGCTCCGGCCGAGCCTCCGGTCACCGCGCCGTCGTACATCATTTCGGCCCGGGCGGCGGGCTGGATGAAGGTTCCTTCGGTGGTAGCCCGGGTGCGGAAGTAGAAGTCGAAGGTGCCCTTGGGCAGGGTGTTGTAGTAGTAGCCGACCTGATCGTCCAGGAAGGCCACGTAGGTCGCCTTGAGGGTCGGGCCGCTGCTGGGCCGGGCCTCGGGCGGCGCTGTGGCCAGCGCCGGGTTGAGCGGTTCCAGGCCGGCCGCGAGCGGGATCACGACGGCCACGAAGTTGCGGTCCTTGGGATTCACCACTCGCAGGTGCTCCTCGATCACGTCGCCGATGGCGAAGCGCACGGTCTTGCCCGGCTCGGCGAGGGGAATGCGCTCCGGCGGCGCGCCGGAGACGACCCGCACCATCTCGCGGGTGACCACGAAGCCGTCGGAGACCGGCGCCACCCTGGCGCCGTCGCCGGCCGGCAGGTAACGGGTCTCCACGCGCACGAGAACGGGTTTGCCGGTCCCGGACTGCACGGTGACGCTGCCGGCGCCTCCCGCTTCGGCATCGCTGCCGACGAGGTAGCCGACCGGCGCGTCCGGCCCGAGGCTCACGGCTTGCGCGGCTCCGCCGCCGAGCTTCACCTGCAACGCCCGTTGGCTGCTGGCGGCGTAGGGCGGCTGGAGAAGCTCGCCCAGCGCCAGGAGGGCCGCGGCGTTGGCGTTGGTGGTGCCCCAGCCGTCGTCACGGCCGAGGGTGACCAGGGCGTCGACCAGGAGCTGGAGCTTCGGGTTCTTGCCGTCCTTGCGGACCAGCGCGCGGGCCATCTCGGCCACGGTGCGGGTCTCGGTCGGCAGGATGAGGCCGTTGCGGGCCGTCGCCGTCTCCTGCAATCCGCCGTAGATCTCCTTCCCCTGATACAACCGCAGCACGACGCCGCTCCAGATCTTGTCCGCCAGGGCGGTGGTGGAAGGCGAGGAGGTGTCCCCTCCCTTGGCGAACGACTGGAGCACCTCGGCCACCGCTTCGAGATCGAGGAACTGGGCCTTGCGCGCCAGCTCGGCGGCATAGGCCGGATCGAACTTGCCGGCGGCGGCGAGGGCGGCCAGGGCCCAGCAGCGCTCGGTGAATGCCTCGCCGTCGATGAAGTTGCCGTAGTCGGAGCGCAGCGACTGCTCCAGCGATCGGGTGAGGGTGGACATCAGCTTGTCGTCCACCCGGAAGCCGGCTCCCTTCGCCTCGACCATGAACTGCACCGACCAGGCGGTCAACGACACATAGCCCTGCGAGCCCGGCCAGTAGGCGACGAGGCCGTGGGGATCGATCACCTGCGGGATCCACTGCAGCGTGTCGTCGACGGCCCGCTTCATCCGCGCATCGTCGCCCTGTTGATGGAGCAGGGCGCGGAAGCGCTTCAGGGCCATCTCGGCGCGCGCCTGGCTGAGGCGCTGCTCGGTGCAGCCGTACGGATACTGATTGAAGAAGTCGAGGCCCGCCGCCATGCGCACCAGCGCCGCCTGATCGGAGACCAGGACGGACCGGCGAATCGAACCCGGCCGGGCGGGCTCGGGGATGGCGGGGATCGCCAGCGCGCCGCCCGCTCCCAGCTCCTTCATCATGCGCAGGAGCACCGGCCGCCGATCCTCGCGCACCGGCAGCTTCACCTCGAAGGCGTCGCTCGCGCCGTCGCCGTTGCGCTGCACGCCGAAGGTGAAGCCGACCTCGTTGTAGGCCAGGGTGCCGTCCGCCTTGAAGGGCGGCGTCGGCACGGAGACCGGGAACTCCAGCCGCTCCGGCTGAGCCGTCCAGGTGAAGGTCTTCTTCGCCGGGCCGCCGAGCTCGATGCCCTGCACCCGGACCTCCGCCTGACCCGGCCCGAGGTCGCCTTCGACGATGCGGCCGATCCCCGAGGCGAGGAAGCGGTCCCCCGGCCGCACGAAGCGCGGCAGGGCCGGCTGGATCACCACCGGCAGGCGGACGGCGATCTGGCTGGTGCCGACGCCGAAACGGTCCGGTCCCGAGGCCGCCTTCGCGCGGATCTTGAAGACGGTGATGTCGTCCGGCAGCTCGACGGTCACCTTCGTCGTGCCGTCCGGCCCGACCTGGATGTTCGGGTTGAAGTACGGCACGGCCTTGAAGTTGCGGCGCACGGTGGCGCGGTCGAGCAGGCTCCCCTCCCCCGCTCCGCCCTGGTCGCCGCCCGGGTTCTCGGCGAACGGCAGGAAGCCGAAGACGAGGTTGCGCGTATCGCGCACGACGAGATGCGAGAAGACCTTGGTGATGAAGTCCGGCAGCGGATCGAGCCGCTGCTCCTTGCCCAGCGCCAGCACGGCCTGATCCACCAGCCAGAGCGTCACCTCGCCCGGCCGCGGCTTCCCCTGGGGATCGCGGAGATCGATCTGGATCTCGATCTTCTGGCCGGGCCGCGCCTTCTCCGGATGGGTGAGCTTGACGTCCACACGGTTGGCCACAGGCTCCACCTTGAGCCAGGTGGTTGCCGCGACGGTCGCCGGCTTGCCGAGGTCGGTGCTGTTGCCCGGCTGCGGGCCGGTGCCAGGGACGCGGCCCCGCATCAGCACGAAGTGCACGGGGATGCGCGGCGCCCAGTTGCCGCGGATCGGCAGGTTGAAGGTGGCGGCGCCGCCCTGGACGGCCACCCACTCGTAGCGGTTGCCTTCCGGCGCCTCGATCACCGCCAGCGCCTTCGCCGTCTGGAACGGGCTCTGGAGGACGAGGGCCGCCGTCTCGCCGGGCGAATAGGAACCTTTGTCGCCGGTCACGGTGAAGATGCCCGCGGGCGGCTTGGTCCAGGTCACGGCCTGATCGCCACCGGCATAGAGGTCCACCGTCACCACCTGCGTGCGGCCCAGGCGGTCGCTGGCCTCGATCTCGACGATGTAGACGCCGGAGCGGGGAATGGCGAGGGGCACCGTCACGGCGTCGGCGCCGCTCTTGATCTTCGTCTCCGTCACCTTCTCGTCCACGACGTCGGTGATGTAGCGCGCGACGCCGTCCGAGAAGTCGCTCGCCCGCAGGTGGGAGTGCCACTGCCTCTGGAGCAGGCGGACCTTCACCTCCATGCCGGCGACGGGCTTGTCGTCCAAGCCGACGACCAGGACCTCCGGACGGATCTGGGTGGCCCGCTCCAGGAAACGCGGCACCTTGAGGCCGAGCACGAAGGGCGGCAGGGCGACGATCGATCGGGTGGCGGTGACCGTCTGGTCATCGGCACCGGTGACGGTCGCCTCCACCACGTAGCTGCGCGGCTGCGCCGTGGGCTCGATGGCCGGGTTGAGGACGAGCTTCGCCGAGCCCTCGGCGTCGGTCGTGTCCTGCTTTTCGAGGCGCGGCGTCGAGGTGAAGGTGGCGCTGCGCGAGAAACGGCCGTCCGACGAGTAGAGGAAGCCGGAGCGGCGCTTCGGCGTCCAGGTATAGGGGAACTGCGTCACCCGCCAGGCGACGGGACGGCTGGTCACCTTGCCGCCCGCGTAGTAGATGCCGGTCAAGCCGACCTTGAACTCGCGGTCCAGCGGCACGCGGTCGGGCGCGTCGAGCCGCACCTCGAAGCGCGGCAGGCGGTAGGCCTCCATGCGCCAGGAGACGGAGCCGTACGACTTGCCGTCCTTGTCCTCGAAGTGCGCCGAGAAGACGCCGGTCGGCAGCTTCTCCTCCTTGAAGAACTTGTAGAACGAGCCGGCGGCCGTGACCTCCAAGGGGTAGCGCCAGACGAGGTCGCCCGGCCCCTGCACGATCAGCTTGCCGGTGAGGCGCTCCTGCGTCAGCTCACCCTTCTCACGCCGGCGCAGGTAGCCCTTGATGTGAACGCCGTCGTCCGGCCGGTAGACCGGGCGCTCGGTGAACAGGTGGCAAAGGATCTCGGCCTGCGGCCCGCGGGAGTCGAGCTCTTCGAACGCCCAGCCCAGCCAGCTCTGATGCGACTGCGACCACTGGCCGTCCGCGTAGCCGTCCGGCGCGTGGCCGGGGTCGAGAACGAGGACGTCCTTGCCGTTCTCCACCACGATCCGGCGCACTCGTTCCGACTGGCCCGGAGTGCGGCCGGGCGGGTTCCAGGCGACGCGGCCGGCGGCGTCGGTGGTGCCCTGGAAGAAGGTCGTCCAAACCGCGGGGTTCCTCCCCTCCTGGCGCGAGCCCTCGACGCGCACCTTGGCGCCGCCCACCGGCAGCGCGGTGGAGAGGGAATTCACCGAAAAGACCGCGGCCCGCGGCTCTTCGGCGACCGTGAGCGTCAGGTCGGTCACCTGGACGCGGATCCAGGAGCGGACGCTGGAGCGGTCGAGCCGGCGCAGGCCGATCAGGTAGGTGCCCGGCGAGCCCGCCGGGGCCAGCTTGTCGAGGTGCGGCCCCAGATCGAGGCCGAAGCGGGCGGAGCTGCCCTCGCGGCGCAGGGGCAGGGTCACCAGGGTCGAGACTGGCGGCGAGCCGAGCGTCTGGAGGTGCAGGGCCAGTTCCGAGGCCGGCACATTGCGCTCCGGCGCCTTCCACGGCGCGGGCTCCTCGCCGGGGCCGGGCGGCCGCTTCGCCTCGTCGACCGTCACCGGGCTGTCGGGGAACGGCCAGAGCGAGCGGTCGAGCGGATCGATGGGATAGAGGCGCAGGTCGAGCCTCTCGTCGCCGCGCCCTTCGATGGGCGCCATGCGGGGGCCGAAGCGCTCGACGAGGCCCTGGCTGGCGCTCCAGCGCAGGTAGCTCTCGCGCTGCGGGAAGACGAGGAAGGTCTCGGTCGCGCCGCGCAGGTCGAGCCGCCGGCCGTGGTTGTCGACGACGCTCGAAGCGGCGAGCCCCGGCGCCAGGGAGACGCGGTACAGCGTCTCGCGCTGGAATCCCCCGGAGATGAGGAGCTGGCGGCCGGAGACCTCGAACTCGAGATTGGCGACCGAGGGCTCGAAGCGCACGAGGTTGCGCCCTTCGAGGGGCCCGAGGTTGGCGGGCGTGGCGGAAAGCTCGACCACCACCTGCTTGTCGTCGGGGCCGCAGCGCAGCGCCTGCTCGCGGCCGTAACGGGTGCCCGCGGCGGTGACCGGCACGCGGGAGCCGGAGCAGCCCAGGGAGATCACGCGGAACGGCTCGGCGGTCGAGAAGGCGAGGTCGAGCGAGGAGGCCGGCGAGGCTTCGCCCAGCGAGAGGCGGAAATGAAGGACGGCTTTCGAGCCCAGGGGGATGGGGGTCGCGAGCGTCACGACGTACGGAGCCGGATCGTTTCTCTCCTTGCGGTCCAGCGCCTTGATCTGGAAGTCGCGGGCGGTGATCCAGCGCGGCTCGGAGCTTGCGCTCCCCGCGCCGCGGGCGACTCCCGGCAGGGGGCGGACCTCGATCGACAGCATGCGGCCGAGCGTCGGCGGATCGAGCGGCTCGGGGAAGACGAGGGTGATCGACTTGACCGGGTCCGCGACCTCCTCGTTCTCGGCCGGCAGCGTCTTCGACGGCGGCGAGATCAGGGTGTCCAGGGTCGTGGCGGCGGTGCCAATCGTGAAGTTGAAGCGCTGGAGCGGCGGCCAGGGCTCGGCAGGCTTGAACTGGAGCGTGCGGGCGTCCACCCAGCTCCAGGCGCCGGGATGGGCTGGGGCCATCTTCACGAAGCGCTCGGGATGGTCCTCGGGGCCGGGCTTTCCCGCTTTCTCGCCTCGTGGATCCTGGGTGAAGAAGATCGTCACCGGGTCCCATCGCCGCAGGAAGCGGTCGGGCACGACGACGGGGCCGGAGCGCTTTGCAGCCGGCTTCGCGGTCGCCTTCGGCGGTGCGGTGACAGGCGCCACAGCCCGGGGGCCGGCCAGCAGACACAGACAGATCCAGACGGCGGCCGCGATGCGGTGCCGAGCTCTCGACGACAGGCGGCTCATGGTTGGCTCCCGGGAACGCTCTCCGGGGCTTCCTCGGCCCCGGCTTCTTGCAGGTACTGGCGAATCACATCGGCGGGCGGACCGGTGTCGGGCAGGGCCAGCCCGGCGAGGGCGGGCCGCGCCTTGACGGGCGACGAGGCGGCCGGCGAGCTCAGGGACAGCAGGTAGTCGCCCGGCGCCAGCTCCGGCATGCGCACCACGCCGCCCTCAGCTTTGGCCTCCAGGCGATGGCCGCCGCGGTCGTAGAGCTCGATCTCGACGACGTCGGAGCTGGCGTGCGCGCCGATTCCGATCGGTCCCTTGCGCTCGACGTGGAAGGAGAACCAGCGGCTGCCGCCGGCCGGCAGCAGCACCTCGGGGCCGAGCCCCTCGCCGATGGACGTCACCGGCGTCTCCGTGATCTCGGCGACCCCCGAGAGCTGGGCGCCGGCGAGCGACCGCAGGCCGAGCCGCGACTCGCCGGCCGGCAGGAAGGCGTCCAGCCGGCCCGCCTCGGCGTGGACCTCGACCTCGTCAGGGCTGGAGTCCGGACGGTGGATCAACGTCGCCAGCGGCACCGCCGTGCGCAAGTGCAGCACGCGGGGGCCGGAGCCGGCGAACGCCAGATCGGCGAAGCGGCCGGAGAGCGGCACGCTCGCCGGCAACGCGACCTTCACGGGCGCCGGATGCTGGCCGGACGGCCACAAGGAGGCCGTCTCATCGCCCGCTCCACCCAGCCAGGCGAGCAACAGACCCGGCCCGTGGTGCACGAGAGCCACGCCGCCGCGCCCGGCCGGCACGTCCGCGCCACGGGTCACGGTGCCGTCGCGGCCCAGAAGGATGACCTCGGCGCCGGCTCCCCGTACATGCAAAGTGGTGGCGGCCGGCCGGGTCACCTCGGGGAGGACGATGCGAAGGGTGCCGGCGCGGTCGAGCGAGCGCTCGAACGGCGGACCCGAGGAGAGCGACTGGGCCTCTTCGGTGCCGTCGCGCGGCAGCAGCTCGACGCTGTAGGGATCAGAACCCGGCCCCGTGTGGAGAATCGTCAACCGGTCTGAAGCCCCATCGTCCAAAAGCTCCTCGAACGGCGCGCCGCCCTGCCAGTGGGTGCTCACCACGGTGTCGCCCCGCGAGAGCACGGCGACGGTGGACTCCCCGAGCGCCAGCCGCAGCTTGCGCGGACCGTTCGGCAGATCGAGCCGGCGGGCCGCGATGCCTTCGAGATGTCCGTCGAGAACTCCCCACGCTGCTTTCTCCGCCGTGACCGTCGGGAAGCGCACCGTCGCCAGCCTCAGCTCCTCGGTACTCTCGGCCTCGCCCGCCTGCCAGACGCGAGCCACCGGATGGCGTGGAGCCAGGGCCACGGAGACCGCCGTGCGCGGACCCACCGCCATGACGGTGGCCGCAGGCTCGGTTCCCTTCGTATCCTCTCCGCTCTCCCCGACGCGCACGCCGGGCTGGCCGGAGGGCGAGGTGGCGAGGGCGAGCACGGGGCCGTCCGCTCCCGCCGAAATATCCGCCGTCACCGCCGAGCCGGCCGGCACCGGGAACTGCGATCCCGCGTCGAGCCCAACTCCCACGGTCACGCGCTCGGCCTTCACCGGCCGCGAGCCCTTGCCGTCGCGCACCAGCCAGAAGCGCTCGCCGGGCGAGGAGAGCACCGCGCCGCCCGCCACACCCAAGGCGGCCAGCGGCGTGCCGGGAGCACCGGAGCCACGCAGGTCCCGCGCCGCCTCGCCCACGTCGGCGAAGCGGAAGACGCCAGGGCGATCGAGAGCGACCACACCCGCCGCCAAAGGCGGATCGAACCCGGCCACCGCCGGGAGATGGCCGCCACCCCGCAGCTCCTTCTCGCTCAGGCGCGGCGCCGTGATCGCCGCCGCCGAGAGCCGCACCGGTGTCTCGTGGCGGTCCAGAGACCACAACCTCAGCCTGTATTCACCCTTCCCGCTCAGCGGAATTTCCAGATGAGCGTCGCGGGCGATCGAGGTTCCGACCGTGCGCCAGGCCTTGCCGTCGAGCATCTCCACGGAGAGCCCGAGGCTGTCCTTCGAACGCGCGGCCACCAATAGAAGGTCCGCCTTGGCGCCGGCCGGCAGCGGACGCAGCAGCACGTCGCTGCCGAGTTGGAGGTTGTCGCGGACAGGCAGCGCCGTCGTAGCCTTCTCCACCTCGGCCGGCGACCGCATGGCAACTCGCACCTCGGCCGTCTTCACCCCCACGGGCTCCACGCGCAGCGTGTAGCGGCCGGGAGCCAGGCGTTGGAAGAGGAGGAAATTCCAATCGTCCGGCCGGTCGTCGTTCTCGGCCACGGCGCGGCCGTCCGCGTCGAGCAGGCGGGCGCGCACGTCGGCCGGGGCGATCGAGGTCAGCTCCACGAGGCCCTCGCGGCCCACCGCGACCTGCACCTCGCCGGGCGCCGTGATCTTGCGCTCCAGCCCGGTCACCAGCTCCTCGGTGTGCACCGTCACCTGGTAGTGGACGCGGCTGTTGCGCCGCGAGCACTCGGCGGCGAGCTGATAGCGGCCGGGCTCCAGCTCGCCCTTCCAGGCGCGGCCGGGAGGCACGAAGCCGACGTCCGAGGGCGTATCGATCCGGGAGATCTTCCCCTGCATCTCGTCCGTCAGCTCCACGGCGGCGTGCACCCTGGCCGGCACCTCGAACTGCCAGAGGTCGGGAGGCCGCGGAGCGCCCTCGATCAATCCCTCCGGCCCTTCCGGCTCCACCCACACGTGCCCCACCTGCGTTTCGAGAGGCAGCTTGTGCGGGCCGTGCCCGGAAAATTCGAGCGGCTCCGGCTTCTTTTCGAGCAGCACCAGGGCGCGGGCGTCCACCGGCTGCGGCAGGAGGACGAAGCGGTAGGTGCCGGGCTCCAGCGCTTCGTCCAGATCCGCCGGAATGTTCGGCTTTTCGAGCGGCCAGCCGTCGGCGTCCTCGAAGCGGCAGAGGAGCTTGAAGCCGAGGCCCAGGGCGCGCAGGGTGTAGCGGCCCTTCTCGGTCACGGCGACGCGGAAGACGACGGCCTGGCCGGCGGGGAGGGTGAAGTGGGCGGGCATGCCGGCACGCAGCTCGCCGCCGTCGGCGAGTTGAGTCGCCGCGAGGGTCAGCCCGGCGTGGCCGGCCGACTTGCCCAGCGCCGCCACCGTCACCTGGTAATCCCCCTCCCGCAGATACTGCTGGACGAGGAAGTTGCGGCCGACGCCGTTCTGCGCGTCGCGGCGCAGCGAAGGCACCGTGCGGGTGCGCAGCGTGCCGGCGGTGGCGAGCAGGCCGGTCGAGCGCACGGCGTAGAGGCCGGGCTTCTCGGCCACCACCAGCCAGGTGCTCTGCTGGCCGCGTTCGAGATCGAAGAAACGCGGTGCGCCCGTCCCCAGCACCGGCAGCTTCGGCAGGGCGTTGAGAGCCGCGTCCGGCAGCGGCGGCAGGGGCGTCGTGGCCTGGAGCGCCAGGGGCTCCACCCACAGCGAGTAGGAGACCGTGTTCAAACGGTCGTGGCGCACGGCGACCTTGTGATCGCCGGCCGCGACCTCGGCCTGCGGCGACCAGCCGCCGCCGTCCACCGCCACGTCGAGCCGCGTGCCGTCGTCCGGCTCGGCGCGCAGGGTGCCGGCCTCCGAGACGTGGAACGGGATCTCGAACGGCTCCCCGGGCTTCTGGGCCACGGGCAGCGGCTGATCCAGACTGACCGGCCACGGACGGAACACCGCGCCGGCGACCACGCCCGGCTGATGGTTGAAGTACGCCGTGTAGTTATGTGTGGAGTCGAGCGTCAGCGGCGCGAAGCGCACGGCGGCCTGCACCGGCTGGGGCGGCACGATCATCTCCTCGCCCGCTTTGCCCCCCGGACGCAGCGTGAGAAGGAGAATCCCCTTCTTCTGCGGCTGGAGGGTGAGCACGTAGTAGCCGGCGTCGAGGTTCCAGGAAGAGCTCGCGCCCTGCCAATCGGGAGGCGCGTAGCCCTTCGGCTTGTAGAGCAGGAACGGCTCGACGCGCGCCCGGGCGCCGGCGCCGCTCGTCACCACCTTGTAGGTGCCGGTCTCCTTGATCTCCAGGAAGAGGGTCAGCTCCTCCAGGAAGTTGAAGCGCCGCGACCACCCCGTATGCGAGTCGAGGGGAATCGCCGCGGCGGCAAGGAAGCGTTGCTTGCCGCTCGGCGGCTGATCGGTGATGAGGGCCGTGGCGTCCACCGAATCCACAGCGGACCCGGCATGGATGCTCGACACCCAGAACGTGCCGGAGCGGCTGAACGAGTAGAGGTCCCGCTGCTCGAAGTGCTGGAGGATGTACGGCTGGCCCGGCGTTCCGGACACCGTGGCCACGAGCTCCCAGCCTTGAGGACCGGATGGAGGCGCGGCCTCGGCGGTGGCGTCCTCGGCCATCCCGGGCTCCTCGGCTGTCTCCGGTGCCGCTTCAGGAGCCGCCTCGGCCTGCGGCTCGCCTTCGGCCTCTCCCTCGCCTTGGCCCTCGCTCGCAGCCGGCTCCTCCATGGCGGCCCCTTCGTCCCCGGTGCCCTCCGCCACCGTCTCCTCCGCTTGCGCCGGCGCCTCGGCAGGCGCTTCCTCCTGCGAGGCCGCGGGCTCCTCGGCGTTGGCCTCGTGGGAGGCCGTCTCCTCGGTGGGGATCGCCGGCTCCTGGAAATCGTTCCCCGGTTTGGCCTCGGCGCGTAATTGCGTGAGCGGCGGCACGGACTCCTTGGTCACGGCGCTCGTGCTCGTGGCTGCCTGTTGCTCGTACTGGCTGCCGCCGCGCAGCCAGCCCGACGCCAGGGTGACGGGCCGGGCCTCGGGCAGCTCGACGAGGAAGAAGTTGACGTTGTCGGGCAGGCGGAAATGGTCCTCGCCGAAGGGGCTGACGACGTAGCGACGCCGGCCGGAGTCCGGCAGCTTCGGCTCCCCCCAGCGCAGATAGAACGGATGCTCGTCCGCGCCGGCGGCCCAGGGTTGGGCGACGCCGCCGTAGGCCGTCAACAGATAAAGGCCGGGCTCGAGGACGGAGGCGATACGGCAGCGCTGGAGCGGCTGGCTGACGACCGGCTGGATCTGCTGGCAGCGGGGTTCGACGCCTTCGAGCCACGAGCCGTCGCGCCACAGGCGCAGATCGGCCAGATTGCGGCCGGCGGCTTCGAGGCGCACGCCGCGGCGCTCGCCCACTTCCAGCCAGTAGGAGACCTGCTCCAGGTCGTCCAGGCTCTCCTGCACGAGGCGGGTCTCGACGAGGCGGGGAACCGGCGCGCCGGCCCGCCGTTCGAGGAAGCTGTGCGCCGTCACCTTGACCTTGCCGGTGCCCTTCTTCGCGCTCTCGACCCGCACCTGATACTGGCCGCGGTCGAGGAACAGGTCGAGCCGGCCGCTCTCCGTGCCGGCCACGCCGGCCTTGCCGAGAGAGCCCGCCATGCGGTCCACCAGCTCGACGGAGCTGCCCTGCGCGTTCTCGACACGCAGCGAGTAGCGGCCGAAGCGGTCCACCGTGAGCAATGCCTTCTGCTCGCCGGCCGCCGGCAGCTCGGAGGCGCTCAAGGTGACCTTGGGCGTCTCCGGAGGCGGAGCCTTAGGGACCGCCGCCGGAGGTGGCGTCTTGACCGCAGGCGGAGATGCGCCAAGCGTGGCGATGGGAACGAGGGGGAGGAGAGCCAGCAAGGCCGCGGCCGAGAGGATGCGGAACAAGCCGCCGGCCTGCACCCTCCCCTCACCTGCATCAGGCCTCACTGGCCGCTGCGTCGGCGCGGCCACTCTTTGTCTGGGCATGGGATTCCTTCTGGTCTGCCGAGAGAGTGTATCTCAGAGGGAATTCATTTCGTAGGGGGGTCTCGATGGGTCGCGCGCAACCACCACCGTTTCCGTATTTCCGTAGAGACGCTCCCAGCCCGTTTCACGATAACGACCGCAGGCCGCTACGTCGGGACGTCTCGGGGGCGGAGACATCGGCCCGATCACCCGAGCCCCTGGGACGGGGTGAACCAGACCCGAGCCGGCTGCCGCTCTGATGTCCCCTTTTCGAACGCACTGCGCTTCTCTTAGGTGAAGTACTTCGGCAGCCAAACCAGGCAGCCGGAACTCTCGGAGAAACCAGATGAGAATTTCTCACTTTCACAAAAGCTCCTCTTTGACCCTGGCCTTGATCTTCGGCTTCTTGCTGTGCGGGCAGGCGTTTGCGGGTCCCCCGGTGGTGGACGCCTACTCTCGCTTCCGTGATTCTTTTTTCCTGCTGTCGACAGCGTCCCACTACCCGGACCCCAATGGAACGGTCCAGGACGTGGTAAACCTGGACGTGACCGCCGGCCTTTACGTGATCTTCGCCAAGGGCTACGCCACGGCCCATGGCGGCGGGGGGACGAAGTTGGACTGCAAGCTCATCGCCGGTGCAGATACCGATCGCAGCCGGGTGGGTGTCGACGGCCGGGATAACTTCCGGACGGACGACGAGGCGTTTTCCCTCAATGTCCTACACTACTTTCCTGCCGCGGGGACGGTCGTTTTGAGGTGCTCCTGCGACGCCGACGACGCTGATCTGCACTTCCTAAAGGTTACGGCCATTCGCGTCAACAGCTACTGGAACCTGTCGCAATAGGAAAGGGCCGCGGCCGCCTTCACCGGCGGCCGCGTCAGACCCGAACGTCATCGTCCACCCAGCGCCCGCCTGCGCCTCGCGCCCACCTCACCGTTCCACCAGCAGAGAGGCCCCAGGAGGACATAGGCGAAGCCGGGGAGGCCGAAGCGCAGGCCCACATGGGCTGCCGCTAGGCCGATCGACAGCAGGCCAACGGCGACGAAGATCAGGTAGTGGCGGCACCAGATGCGCACGTCGACGCGCTCGACCGCGTCGAGGTCGAGAGCGTCCCGGCGCCCCCAGGCGTGCGCATAGAGCAGCGCAAGGCAGGCGAACACGGCCACGAATCCCAGGCCGTAGATCATCATCAGCGACGCCAGCTCGCCGCCGCCCTGGATCATCGCGGCGTGCATCTCCGGCTCCGCTCCGACACCGAGGAACTGGTTGACGAAGACGGTGAAGAGGAATTTCAGCGGATAGACGTAGAAGAGGACGACGAAGAGGAGCACCGAGTTGAGCACCACGGTGCGGGTATCCTGAAGGCCATACCGGCGGAAGAAGCCGTTGTGGGCCGCCCAGATGAGGACCAGCATCGCAAAGGTCAGGCCGAAGGCGATGAAACCCCGCAGGTTGGCGACCAGTACGGATAGGTGCGCGGCACCTCCAGGGAGACCACCAGCAAGGTCGCCGCGAAAGCGAACACCGCATCGCTGAACGCCTCCAGCCGCGTCACCTCATGCCCCCGGGAGCGGCGGTGCTCTTCAGGCCGGGTTGAAGGGTGTGGTGGGTTCATGGCGGAAATCTAGGGAGGACGAGGGCTCATTCTATCCTCCCTTGGATGGGCTTGGACGGGCTTGGATGGAGGGACGGCAGGGAACACAAGGACAAGGGCGCCAATGTTGCTCCGGCAATTGATTATCCTTGGGCCCTGCCAGCCCCGATCCCGTCTCCGCGATCCAGCCAGCGGCAGATTTCCCTCCGAGCCTCACCTCACTGGCAGTGCGGCATGCTGTCCAACACACTCCCTGCCACGGACCACGTGGCGGAGCAGTTCGCCGTGTTGCACTGCCCGCCCTCAGTGGCTCCGCCACCCTGAGTGACCTTGCACTGGCAGATGGCCGTGGGCACAGAGACCTTGACGCCCTTGCTGTTCGTGAGCGTGACCGACTTGCCGGTCAGCGTGCACTTGCCGTCCATGCAGTCCGTGGAGGTTTTCGAGCTCGAGCAGGTCATTACCTTGAAGCCGAAATCCGTGCTCAGCCGTTCCGAATACGTGGAATAGACGGTGCTGCCGCTCGGCGTGAGCTGGCTGCAGGCCGTGTTGTAGGAGCAGGACTGGCCCTCGAAGACATAGCAGTAGCCGCAACTCCCATCCGTCTTGTTGCACTGGCCACATTTCCCGGTCTTGGGATCGCAGCTTGCCGCTATGCACAGGGCGTACTTCTGGTTGCAGACGTTCGGACAGTTGGCAGGGACCTGAGCCAGGGCGGCGCGGCAGATACCGAGGAATCCCAACAACAAGAGTCCGTAGATACCGAGGTCTTTCATTTCCGTCCTCCTTGATTCTGGAAAGACGAAATGCCTCTCCAGTCGACGACTGCTCCCGCGGTAACCTGCTAGAAATTGATGATCCCGATTCCCTGCCCCGCACCGGCGAAAACGACCTGCGTCTGCTGGCGCGACCACTCGGCATGATAGGCACTGAAGAGTTCCCGGTCGGTCAGTTGCCAGGGCTCTTTCCCATCGCTGTTGATGATCCAGATCGCCAACCGGGTCTTGCCGGTCGGATCCGGAGTGGGGCGCGTCGATTCGAACACGATCCGCTCCCCGGTGGGAGACCAATTCGGAGAGCGCCCCTGGAAGGCGCTGGGATCACCCGGTTCGAGACGGAATGGCTCCTTGGGAGGTTCCACGATCCAGATCTGATTCTGGACCTGCTTGTATTCTCCCCAGTTGCCAGCGAACGCAATCCGGGTGCCGTCGGGATTGACGCTCGGCCGGCCGGCGCAAGGATAGGGTGTTTTTGTAAGCGACTCATGAGAATCGGGAGTCAGCTTGAACAGTTCGGCCTGCGTGTTCTCCTTGTTGTAACCAACCGCGATCAAGGACTTCAGGTCTTGGTTCCAGGATGGATAATACATATAGGCCCCAGGCGGCGGCGCCGCGCAGTAGGGAGCCGCTCCGCTTCCATCCGGGGAGACCGTCCAGATCTCGCTGTTGTTGTAGGTGAATGCGATCGACTCGGCATTCCAGGACCAGTCCGGCCGCGTGGCGTTGACACCGGTTGTCCCTTCCGCTGGGTATAAGCGCTTCAGGTTCGCGCCACTGACGTCTACGGTGTAAAGCGCTCCGCCGAGCGTGAAGACCACCTGACTGCCATCCAGAGAAAAGGACGGCCAATCGCTATAAGGGTTGGTATTGATCCACTGGATTGGGAGAAACTTGGACATGGGGTGCTTCCTCCTCTTTTTGGAAATCGATCGCTACTACTTATCTTGGGTGAAGCTTGGAAATCGTAGGCGCCCGACCATCAAAGCTCCATCCGTCTCGATGCGCTCCCCTCGCTACCTGGCGGTAAAGCACCGCTGGCTTGCCGGTGCGACGTAGATCGCAAGCCTTCTGACACCCGCCCTGGAAATTCGACTCAAAGGCAATCTTCGAGCCGCCCTGCAACCACCAGGTGAGCCCGGCGGCCGCTCGGACCGGGCAGCCACCGGGGCGAGCCTAGAGGTTAGCCGGCCAACCGGCGTTACTCGGCAAGTCCCGCGCCGTCCGTAATCAGCAGCGGCACAAGATCGGTTCCATTGGAGACTGGTTGTGCCCAAAGACTATTATAGGTCCAGGTGCCGTTGATGTTATAACCTACCTCGCGCTCTTCTACGCCGGTCAGATCGATGAGGAGGCCTGGGCTATAGGCCTGCATGATCACGGTGCCCGTGTCGACCGGGTCCGTCGAGAACATCAGAAGAACCTTCGAGATGGGTACGATCAAGTCCGCGTTCATACCGAAGAGTGGGAAGGCACAAAGTGTTTTCTGTTCACCCTCTTCCAACTGCGAGATGCCACAGGTGTACTCAGTTGTTGTCGTGTTCTCAATCGTAATGGCGTCAGGGTCACCGTCAGGCGTTACAAATCCCACGCCACCGACTCCGACCTCGAGGGTCTGTCCGGGATCGATATCGATGAAGAAGCTTCCGGTGACGCGTCCGCCCGGGATGATTTGGGAGCTGGAGGTATATGCTTGGTAAACCTCCTCCCACACAATGTTCGTAACGGCTGAGTACGTATCGTTCTTGAACCAGACTAGCGGACGGCCCGTGGCGGGGCCCTCGACGGCCTTAAAGCCATACAGGAAAAATCCGGCATTGTGAAGGGCCTGCACCGTCTCCACAGACATATTAACGGTTACTCGCATCTTTTTCTCCTCAAGAGTGCTTTGGGTTAAGGAACGAGATCAGCTTCCGCGTCAATTCGGCTTGCAGACGTCGCACTGGCAGACCAGCGGGAGCGTCAAGGGGAGCGTGTCATCACATTTCCACGGTTCTGCATCGTTCATCTCCTTTGTCGACCTTTAAAAGCGGCGGTTATCTCCTTCCAAAGGAGATGTGCCCCGGCCAGCCGCTTTACCTAACTCCGCGAATCTGACCGGGGACTTGGAAGACTGCTCTACGAAAGCGGAATCGTCCAGCTTGTGCCACTAGGATAAGAGACGCAGTTGACCTGAGCAGAGTTGGCAGACGGCACGATGGTGCCAACGACTAGGTTATCTCCAGACGGGAGCGCTTGGTTCGCTGCACCCTGACAAAAGCCGTTGCCACCAGTTTGGGTCGCCAGCTGGCAGTACCATTGGTCGCTCCCTCCGATGGTTTCAAATTGTGTACAGGAGGTTTGAGCATTCTCGTCAAGTGGCCCGAAATAAATAGTCTCTGCGCTACTTAGGTAGGGATTTTGTGCAGTGATGTGTTTGAAGTAGGTGCCACCGTTGTTCGAGGCAAGGAAGATGGTGCTGCCGAAATTGTTGACGACCACGAACAGGCCCCCCCAACCAACTTGCGAAGTGCATGTCAAGGAACTCGTAGCCATAAAGTTCTCCTTTCAAAATCTTAAATTAACCCATTGACTGTATGCTTCGGCGGCCGCCTAAATGGGTTTCGCAAGTGTCATGCCATGCCTCTCAGATAAAGAGCTCCTTCGGAATGGAGAATATCCACCGTCCCGACGCTCTTCCCCACCGTCGGACGGTACCGTCGGACGGTTTAGCTGTCTACTTGGCGCTGCGGGTGCAGCGTGGCATGCGTTATGCTGGAAGGCTGGACCAGAAACCTGACAGAAAGGATGGAAAGCAATGATCCCCGTCCACAATTACACAGTGAATTTAGACCCCACCTCCTCTACGGTCACGATTTCTCCACCATTCCCAGAGGGAGGAGTCATCGTTACGACACCGTTGGCCCTGTTCACCTTCGCACTCGGATCGGAGGCTTTGGAATTAGGCGCGACGTTTCTGACCTATCCGATGCAGTGGTTTACCCCCCCAGCGGAGCCGGGCGGCGCGCCGACACCGGATAACCCGCCTCCGGATTTCAAGGTCCAGTGGTACAGCACCAATTATTTCGCCGTATGGGATTACAACTCGTCTCAAAACACCACGCAGCATACCTTCTACATCATCGTCCAACAAGGGCCTAATATTTATTGGGGTGACCCCATGATCATCAACGAGCCGCCGGTGTCCGGATGACGACCGGTCGGACAGCCGATCCCGAGCGGGATCCCGCGGACGTAAAAGTTGATCCGGGGCCTACGGAGCGAGAGGCTTGTTGAAGACCGGCTCGCTCCGGAGGCGATCGAACCAGGGGAGCGCAAACCAGTGCCGGTTGAAGCCATGAGCCACGGCTCGATCGGCGCTGGCGACCGCCGATGCGGTTTCACCGATCAGCGTATAGACCAGCGCCGCCTGGAAAGCGAGGTCCGGGTTGTTGGGTGCCACGACCACAGCCTGTTGAATGGAGGCCGCGGCCTCCGTCCGGTACCCCAGGTGGGCTTGCGCCTGGGCCCTGGCCGCGAGGAGTTGCCAGTCGTCCTGCGCCGAGTCGCGGGACGTCAGCTCGAGCACCCGCCGGTAGAGCGCCTCGCCTTCAGCCCTCCTGCCGAGAAGGGTTTCTGCATCCGCCAGGTTGAGGGCGATGCCGAAGGTGCCGGGGGAGAGAGAGTAGGCCTTCCGCAGACTCGTGGCCGCTTCCTGGTAGCGGCCGAGCATGAGCTGGCTGACGCCGAGGTTCGAAAGCACGGAGAAGCTGGGGCGGCGGTGGGCGAGAGCGGCATAGAGGTCGGCCGCGCGGGCCGGATCTCCCCCCTCCAATTCGAGCTGGGCGAGGAGGTTTTCGCCGCCGGCGAACCTGGGAACCCGGCGCAATAGATCCTCCAGGGTGCTCCGGGCCGCCGGCATCTCTCCCAAACGCATCTCCAGGTTGGCGAGATCCAGCATGAACGAGGCGGAAGGGCGGCGCTTCACGGCGGCGCGCAGCAGATCCAGGGCCTTCCGGCGGTCGCCCTTCTTTTCGCTCAACAAAGCCCGTTGTTGCAGAGTCCGCGCGTCGCCGGGGAGGCGCTGCTCCAGAGCCTTCAGAGCCTCTTCGGCCTCATTGAGCCGGCCGGCGTTCATCGCCACACCGAAAAGCGTATCGAAAGGGAGAGGATCGTCCGGCGCGATCCGCCGCGCCTCGCCGACCAGGCCGAGCGCATGATCGAGCTGACCGGCATCGCGGGTCTGAAAGAATCGGAATCCATCGACCCGCGCTTCCAGGAGGTAGGCGTCCAGGAAAAGGGGCGAGCCGGCGCGAATCTGGTCCAGCTCGGCAAGCAGCGGCCCGAGATCCGCCGGTCGCGCTTCGGACCACTGTCGCTGAACCTGCAGATAGCGCTGATAATCCACACTGCGGACCCGGAGCGGGGACGCCTCTGGGCGGGAGCGGAATCCGGAATAGAGCGGCTTCAGATAAGTTGAGATGGCAGTGTCCAGGAGGTGAAGGTCCTCCAGCGGCACCTCGAAGGGCGCCGTGCTGGCGATGACCTTACCGTCGCTGCCGCTCTGCCGGCGCAGCACCGCTTGGCATTGGTGGGCCTGGCAGTCGAGAGTGGCGGTCAGCACTTCTTCCGCTGCCAGCAGCTTTGCCAGACGCTGGACGGTCGGGGCCGGCTCGCCGGGCTCCGGAGCGCCGGGGGGCAGGGCGGCGACTCCCTCGAGCGAGGTAAGGGCGCGCAGAGAGGCCGCCTGCAGGGCTGCGGCGGCCAGGGCTACGTCCTCTCGCCCGGCGCCGAGACCGACCTCCGGGCGGGCTACGGCGACATACAGCGGCCCGCGCGGCTGAGGTGGGCTCGGAAACCTCAGACGCCAAACGAGGAAGAGCCCCAAAGCCACCAGCAGAACCAGGGCCGCAATGAGCGGCAGGCGACGAGGGCGAAGGCCGCGGTAGGGAGTGACGGAGACCGGCCGGCCTGGATCGGACGCCGGAGCCGCGTCAGGCGGCACAGGGTGGGAGGCGCGATAGGGAGTGAAGGAGACCGTCTGGCCGGTATCCGGCGGGGCCGCCGCGTCTCCCGATCCGGCCTCGATGCGGGCGAGAGCTTCGCCGGCGCTCCGCGGGCGGCGGGTGACATCCTTCTCCAGCAGGGCGTCGACCAGCGTCGAGAGGGGCTCGGGGATCTCGGGAACCAGCTCGCGGACCGGCGTCTGGAGGTGGGTGCAGACGCGGGCCAGGGTCGCGATCGGCGTCGCGGCCTGGAACGGGGAGATGCCGGTCGCCGCCTCGTAAAGCAGAACGCCGAGCGAGAACAGGTCCGATCGTGGGTCGAGAGCGAGGCCGTTGGCCTGCTCGGGAGACATCGCGCGATAGGTGCCAAGGACCCCGGCGGTGCCGAGGGTGCCGGGCGCGGTCTCGCCCGGAGGCACGCCGGGCTCGGGCGCATAGAGCTTGGCGAGGCCGAAGTCCAGGACCAGGGCATGGCCGGACGGCGCGAGCACGACGTTCTCGGCCTTGAGGTCGCGATGCAGCAGGCCCGCCGAGTGCGCCGCTCCCAGGGCTCCCAGGACGTCCACCGCCAAGGCGGCGACCTGCTCAGGCGGCAGCGGCCCCTCGCGCAGCCGCTGGGCGAGCGTGGGACCTTCCACGTACTGCAGGACGAGCCAGTCGCCGGCCGCCGTTTCCAGGAGATCGTAAATGCGTACGATGGCGGGGTGGTCGAGCTGGGCCACCGCCCGCGCCTCGCGCCGGAAGCGCTGGCGCAGCAGGTCGCCCGCCACCTCCGGCCGGATCTGCTTGAGGGCCACGCGGCGGTCCAGCCGCTCGTCCCAGGCGGCATAGACGACGCCCATGCCGCCGGTGCCGAGCTTCCTCTCCAGGCGGTAGGGGCCGATCCGCTCGGGTTCCATCGGTCAATCGCTTCCGAGCTCGGTCCGCCGGATCTTGAGACCATGGGGGGAGACGCCGAGCGCGTCCGCCGCCGCGTCGAGGTCCCCGCCGGAACGCTCCAGGGCCGCGGCGAGCTCTTCGCGGCTCAGATCCCCCGCCTTGCGAATCCCCCCATGGCGCTCCACCAGGGCATAGAGGGAAGTGCGCGAGACGCGCAGGCGGCCGGCGGCGCCCGCGAGGTTCCAGCGGCTGGCGCGCAAGGCGGCGACGAGCTCGTCGTCCGAGATCTCCGAGGTCGAGCGGTATTCGGCGCGGGCCGCGGACGCCTTGGACGGCGGCCCATGGCTACCCGTCGCCGGAGAGCGCTCCTCGCCGGCGGCCGGACCGCGGAGCGCCATTTCCACCGCCGTGGGCAGCTCGGCCTGCTCGGATTCCTGGCAGCCGACGGCGAGGTGGCGGGCGACGTTGCGCAGCTCGCGCACGTTGCCGGGCCAATCGTGGACGGCCAGGCGAGCCACCAGGCCCGCCGGCAGCCACGGCCGGCCGTGCGGGCCAGGGTCGGCGAGAAGGCTTTCCCGGCCCAAGGCCGCGAGCTCCTGTCGCAGGAAGCTCACGAGCAGGCGGCCGACGTCGTCCCGGCGCTCGCGCAGAGGCGGTAGCCGGATCTCGAAGCCGCGCAGGCGATGCAGCAGCGGCGCCCGGAACCGCCCCTGGGCGACGGCACTTTCGAGATCGGCGTCGGTGGCGGCCACGATGCGGACGTCGACCCGTCGCCCCGCCTCGGAGCCGACCGGCTGGATCTCGCCGTTCTCCAGCGCTCGCAGCAGCAGAACCTGCACCTCCGCCGGCGCCTCGCCGACCTCGTCCAGGAACAGGGTGCCGGTGTCGGCACGCTCGAAGTAACCCGGCCGCCGCCGGTCCGCCCCGGTGAAGGCGCCGCGCGCCGCGCCGAAGAGCTCCGAGGCGGCGAGCGCCGAGGGGATCGCTCCCAGGTTGAGCGCGAGATAAGGCCGATCCCGGCGGGAGCCGGCGGTGTGGATCGCCATGGCCACGAGCTCCTTGCCGGTGCCGGTCTCGCCGCGCAGCAGGACCGGTGCGGCGGTCGCGGCGGCTCGCCGGATCTCGCGGCACAGGAGGACCAGGGCGGCGCTGTCGCCGATCAGGCCGAAGCGCTCGGGCTCGCGCGGCATCACGGGCAGGAGATGGAACAGCAACGCCACGCGATCGGCGAGCATGATGACGACGCCATTCTCGGCCTCGGAGGCCGAGATCTCGCTCGCCGCCTGGGCTCCGAGGAGACCGATCCGACCGCCACCGCTCTCGGCCGTGATCCGGATCGAGCCCGGTGGTTCCCCTGGGGCCAGGTGGAACGGTCTCCGGCTCAAATGAGGATCGGCCAGCGGACGCGCATCCAGCTCTCCAGGCTGCGCGAACAGCGGCGAGAGCCGCGACAGCGGAACCGTGCGCCCGGAGCCCAGGGCCGGCAGCAGAACACGCTCCCCCACGCGCTTTGGGTCGGGATGCGCCAGGACCGTGAGCGCGGGGACCCGAAGCTCCGGAGGACACACCTGCTCGAAGGCGTGGGCCTCGGTCGAAGCGTTCAGCTCCCGCTGCCAGTCACTTCGGGAGAACGACATGGATAGAGCGGAGTTTAGAGAGAGCTCCGGCGCAAAGCAAGGAGCAAAGGCGGCACCCCGGCCGCACCGTCCCCGCGCGCCGGCGTCCGGCCTACGCGGGGCAGCTCCTCTCATCTGGCCGGCCGGCTAGGAACAGGCGGTCGTCACCGAAACAAGGCAGCCGTTCTCGTCGAAAGTGTAATGGCAGACTGGACCGTGGCCGCGTGAGCAGCACGCGCTGTTCCCGTAGATTTCAGCTTCTGTGCAAGGGTCGATACCGAAACATATGTCGCAGATTGCCAGCGCGGGGCGGGCGGACGTCGCGAGGAACGCAAGCCACAGGAACCCACTGAGCCCAAGAAGCTTCAGGGACTGTCGCATCTCTAACTCCTTTCCTTGAAAGCTGACTCTCTACAAGAGAGGGTGCGTGGGCTCGTCCTCCCGGGACAGGTCGGCGAGAGGTCCATGTTCCTGCCCCATCCAGCGCCGGTTTACCAGCGGCCGGAGTGATGGGGGCTTCAATCCTCCTCCGTCGATGCCCGCCTCCGCAACACGCCGAGCAGCGAGGCGAAGGTGGCGAGGGCCATCGGGCCGATGAAGATTCCCAGCAGGCCGAAGGTGGCGAGGCCGCCGAAGACTCCGAGGAAGACGACGACGGTGCTCAGCTCCTCGGCGCCGCGGATGAGCAATGGCCGCAGCACGTTGTCGCAGAGGAACGAGGTCACCACCGTCCCCCACACCAGAAGGAAGATGGCGGCCCCGTGATGGCCGGTGGTCCAGAGCCAGACGCCGCCCGGCAGCCAGACGATCGCCGAGCCCCCGATGGGCAACAGAGACAGCACCGCCATCGTCGCGCCGGCGAGGACCGGCGAGCCCAGGCCCGCCAGCCACCAGCCGATGCCGCCGAAGGTGCCCTGGATCAGCGCCAGGAGCAGCGAGCCGCGGAAGATGGCCCGCACCATCTTGCTGAGCGAATGCCGCACCTCCTGGCGTCCCGGCGCGCCGGTCGGCAACAGACCGAGCACCGCCGCGCTCAGCTCCTCGCCGTCGTGGAAAAAGAAGAAGAGCAGGAAAAGCGTGGTGAAGAAGGTGAGGAGCGCGTCGAAGAAGCCGAGCACCAGGCTGCCGCTCGCCGCGGCGACGAACGCCGAGGCCCGTGTCACCGAGTCGGCGGCGAACTTCTGGAAGTCGGCGGGTTCGATGCCGAGCCGGGTCTTCGCGGCGTCGAGCAGCCGGGCCGCCTCGGGCATGGCGACGACGTCGGAGAACGAAGAGATGTTGCGGCTGTGCAGGACGGCCACGAGCTGGCCGGCGGCTTTCACCGCCTGGGCCGTCAGGACGCCGACGAAGAGCCCCGCCGGCAGCAGCACGACCAGCCCGATCGCCACGGTGAGAAGACCCGCCGCCAGCCCCCGCCGCTTGGGCATGCGGCGGGCCAGCGCCTGCCAGGGCGCCGCGAAGACGACCGCCAGGACCACTGCCCAGGCGAGCGCCGCGAAGAACGGCTTGAGCACCTCGAAGACGAGATAGCAGACGCCGAACAGGGCGGCGAGGAAAAAGAGAATGCGATAGACCTGCCGCTCCCGGGCCGCCGTCGTGGATTCCATGCCGGTATCCTATGCTGCCCACGTGCCCTTCGCCGCGTTATCTGCGGACTTTCACTCCCGAAGGAGGGGCGGAGACGCCGGAGAGCCCGCGGACGCCGGAGCGGAATCGGCCTGTGCCAGCAAAGCCAGGAGAAAGAGAAGCGAGGCGTCCATAGGTCGAGCTTATCTCCTGATGGAACCCAAATCAGCCGGCTCTGCTACGATGGTAGGGGAGGATCATGTCCTTGAAGACATTCAAGATCGACGTGCCGGAGCGGCTCGCGCAACAGGTTGAGGATCTCGTCACAGCCGGCTGGTTTGCCAACTCGGAGGAGTTGACCCGCCTGGCCTTGGCCGAGTTCGTCCAGCGCCATCCTTTCGAGCTCCAGGAGCAATTTCAGCGCGACGACATCCAGTGGGCCTTGAGCCTCAAGGATGCCGACCGTTGATGCGGATCGTCTGCGACACAGGTCCGCTGCTCCATCTCCGCGAAGCTGGAATCCTCCCAATCCTTGGGCGCGCCGGCCGTGTCCACATTCCCCCGGCCGTGCAGTCCGAGATCCTCGCCCACGACCCACGCTGGGCGGTCGAGCTGCCGGCTTGGGTCGATATCGTGCCACTTGAACCGGCCTTCGCCGCCGAAGCTTCGAACTGGCTGCGGGCCGGGCTCCTGGATCAAGGAGAAGCCCAAGCCCTTGCTCTCGCCTCCCAACTCACGGCGGACTGGTTCCTGACAGACGACACGGCCGCACGGATGCTGGCTCAGCGTCAAAGGCAGGAAGTCCATGGCTCGCTGGGCATCGTCCTTTGGGCAGCCGCGACGGGAGTACTCGGAGCCTTGTCCAGATCCTCGCTGTGGATCTCCGCCAAGGTTTTGACAGAAGCTGCCGCAGCTCTACAACAACTATTCACAGAGCTCACCTAGGCCTACCCTGTTCCGGTTTCTACCGCCCGATCACCACGCCCCACGCTCCCTTCCCCGCCGGGATGGTCGCGATGACACGCAGTGACGCCCTGTCAAACTCAGATAGACCGGATAGAGCTGCATGGAATCCAACCTCCAAAACGAGCCGCCGCACCTCATCCGAGGTGTCGCCGATTCCCGGAACTCGGTAAAGCAAAATACGGATCACTGGTTCTCGTCGGGAGGACTTTCTTCCGGTCCCAGAGAGGGAGTGCACGCCGCGGCTGGGGGACGAAAAAGGGCTCCTCCGCGTTGCCGCGAAGGAGCCCTGTCGCTTTGGACTTACCTTTGGGGAGGAGCTGTCTAGCCGCCGTGTTGCCGGCGGTCGTTGCCGTGGCCCCGGTTGTTCTGGCCCCGGTTGCCCTGGTCACGGGTGGCCTGACCGCGGTTGCCCTGGCCCCGGCCAGCATCGTTACGGTACTGCTGCCGCTGGGGCGGAGCCTGTCGCTGTGGCTGGTACTGCTGCCGCTGCTGTGGCTGGACGTTGTTCTGGCGCTGCCAGCCGGTCTGCGGCTGGGCACGCTGGCTTTCGTACGAACGCTGGCGGGTGGCCTGATCCTGCTGCCAACGCTGCTGCCGCTGGGCGTTGTTCTGCTGCTGGCGCTGAGCGTTGTTCTGCTGCCACTGCTGCCGGTTGAGCTGCTGCTGACGCTCGGCGTTGAACTGCCGCTGACCTTGGCCGTTGTCGAACGTGCGCTGCCGGCCGGCCTGGTCCTGCTGCCGCCAAGGCTGAGCGTTGCGACCGGTGCGGTCGCCACGGAAGCCCTGGCCCTGCCGCGAGGCGTCGCCCTGCCGGTTGGCCCATGCATCCGTCCGCTGAGCATTCCGTCCAAAATCCTGACGGTTCTGGCGGTTGGTCTGTGCGAAAGCCCGCTGGCGGTCCGGGTGCTGGTTGCGGAACTGGCCCGCGGTCACCACCGAGCGCCGGGCACCGGCGCGGTCCATGGGAGAGCCCCGCCAGCCGCGGCTCACCTGCGGGCGGAAGAACGAGACGCGGTTGCCGTCCACCTGGTAGCCACGGCCCCGGAAACCGTCCAGCCCGGCCAGCCTGTAGCGCGGCACGTCGTGGTAATACCGGCGGACGTGCTCGAAGGCGATACCCCGGTTGAAGTAGTGGCCGCCGTAGAACCCGTAGCTGGTGCAGTTGCGGGTCAGGCGGAAGAACGAGCTCACCCGCACCCACGGCACGAAGAAGTCGAACAGGTCCACGGAGAGGAAGGCCCGCGTCGGTACGAAGAGGTACGCCGAGGGCGCGATGCCGTAGGCGTAGTTGGCGTAGCCGTAGCCGCCGTCGTACCCGTAGCCGCCGCCATAGACCGGGCTGCTCTCATAGCGCTCGTTGTCGTCGTAGGCCGGACCGTCCTCATAGTCCTGGCCGTTATCGTACGCGGGACCTTGATCGTCGTACCCCGGAGCATTGTCGTACCCGGGACCGTTATCGTAACCGGGAGCGTTGTCAGGCCCCGGAGTATTGCTGGCGTTCACGTTGGCGCCGGGGGGCAGCGGAGCCCAGCCGACGTAGTCGTTGCCTTCCTGCCAGGAGACCCAGGCCGGAGCCCAGTCGTTGCCGGGAACCCAGGCCCAGCCGATCTCAGGGTCCTGATACCAGCGGCCGTAGTGGTAGGTCGCCCATCCATACGGCTCGTCGGTGAGCCAGGTCCAACCCTCGTCGCTCCAGACCCAGTGACCGGCCTGATAGGGGCGCCAGCTCGCGGACACGTCGCGCGGCGTCCAGACCCACCCGTAGCTCGGGCGCTCGATCCAGTTGCCGTAGGAGGCGAGACTGTCGTAGAAAAAGCCGAGGTCGACGGAGGCGTGGCCTCTAGGACCCACCTGGACCCCCGCACCCACCGAAAGCTGGGCGGAGGCCGTTCCGGCGCAGACGCCCAGGAGGAGAAGGGCGAAGAGTACGTTACGCGTGATTTTCATGAAGTTACCTCGCCGTTTATAGGGTGTCCGCGCGTGGCGCAACCCCCGGATTTGGGGATTCTCAGCGCGGCTACACCCCTATTGGGCAAAGGCCGTGCCAACCTCGTTTCCCCAGGGGAATTTCGCGCTTTGATCCCTGGAGAGGACGGTCCTGGGGTCGGAAGCGGACGGCCGAGAGCCCCTTTCCTCGCCCTCCCAAGGCGCCTTTGCCCGGAGCGGATGTGGCAGCAGACGGTCCGCGTGCCGTGGCAGACGGACCGAATGCCATGGCACTCGTCACGAATGACAGGGCAGACGAGACGAATGGCGTGGTACTCGGCACGAGTGGTGTGGCAGACGAGCCGAGTGGCGTGGCATTCGTGACGAATGACCGGGCAGACGGATCGAATGGCCTGACACTCATAAGGAATGGTGTGGCAGACGGATCGAATGGCGTGGTACTCGTCACGAGTGCCATGGCAGACGAAACGAATGGCACGGTACTCGTCACGAATGCCGTGGCAGACGAGTCGAGTGGCGTGGCATTCGTAACGAATGACAGGGCAGACGGACCGAATGGCAGCGCATTCGTGAGGACTGACGTGGCAGACGAGACGAATGACAGGGCACCAGCCTCACCGTGCTGCGCCTTTGCATTGGCCATACCCCTCCCCCGCCAAATGGCTATTGCCGCCACTCCCTCCCGGGGCCACACTCGCCCCAAGGGCGACGGCCCGTGATGGGCCTCGCCAGACCGACAGGGGGACGAGCATGGAGGCGGAGCGCGGGTTTGATTTTCTGGAAGGACAGTGGGACGCCGTCTGCCGGGTGCCCTCGGAGGCAGGGTGGGTGGAGGCGCCGGGCAGCCTCAGCGTCTCGCGGACGCTGGATGGGCTGGTCTTCGTCGAGCACTTCGAGGGGATCTATCACGGCGGCGCCTTGAAGGGCCTCGGCTTGCGGGTGTTCAATCGCGAGACGCGCGAATGGGAACATACGTGGACCGATACGCTGGAGCCGGGCCACTTCCACGTGTGGAAGGGCGTTTTTCAGCACGGGCGGATCGAGCTCTTCGCAGAATGGACCGAGGTGGACGGCAGCCCGGTCCGGTCGCGCCTCACGTGGTCTGAGATCACGCGGGACTCCGCGCACTGGGAGAGCGCCCGGTCGGCCGACGGCGGGACGACTTGGCAGCTTCACTGGGTGATCGACTGGCGGCGGCGGGCGGAGTCATGAGGAGCGCTCTCCTGGCGGGATGCCTCGTCGCTCTTCTGCTACCCCTTCATGGATTCGCCCAGCAGGCTTCAGCCCGCGACGGACAGCACGATTTCGACTTCGAGATCGGGACCTGGAAGACGCATCTGAAACGCCTGCTGCATCCCCTGACGGGCTCCACCACCTGGGTCGAGTACGAGGGCACGACCGTCGTGCGAAAAGTCTGGGACGGCCGTGCCAACCTGGTGGAGCTCGTGGCCGACGGCCCCGCAGGTCACTTCGAGGGCCTGAACCTGCGTCTCTACAACCCCGCGTCCCATCAGTGGAGCCTCAACTTCGCCAGCAGCAACGGCGGCACCCTGAGCCAGCCGACGATTGGCGAGTTCAAGAGCGGCCGCGGCGAGTTCTTCGACCAGGAAGCCTTCAACGGCCGGGTCATCCTGGTTCGCTTCGTCATTTCGGACGTCACTCCGACCTCCTGCCGCTTCGAGCAGTCCTTCTCGGACGACGGCGGCAAGACCTGGGAGGTCAACTGGATCGCGACGGATACCCGCGACGCCAGTTGACCGGCGATTCCTTCAAAACCGCAGCTTATAGCCGCTGGCATATATATCGGGACGGCGGTGTTTATACCCCTGCCGAGGGGGTGAACCTCCGCCGTCTCGGCCTCGCCGGGACTGAGGGAAAGGCCCGCCACGAGCCGTTGTAAACGGTGGTGGCCTTCAACTCGCGACCGGCCAGGACACAGCAAAGTCACTCTTGCTGAAGGGTTCGACACTCTTTGAGGCGGGTGGCTTTCACCGCTCACTTTGACGCGCGCAGCTCCGGCGCAGGACGCATATGCCGCGGAACGAAACAATCTCTGAAATTCTGGAAAAGCGGGCGCGGGAACAGGGCGAACGCCCGGCCTATATCTTCCTGTCCTATGGCGAGACCGGCGTGGCCGAGGAGCGGCTCACCTACGCGGAGCTCGACGCCCGCGCCCGGGCGGTCGGCGCCTCGTTGCAGGCGGCGGGCGCGGGCGGCGAGCGCGTCGCCCTGCTGCTGCCTCCGGGGCCGGACTTCATCGCCTCCTTCTTCGGCTGCCTCTATGCGGGCGCCGTCGCCGTTCCTGCCCTGCCGCCGCGGCCTCGCGGCGCCGACCCTCGCCTTCAGGCGATCTGCCGCGACGCCCGCCCGCGGGTGGCACTGACCACCGCCGACAAGCTGGCGGCCCTGGAGAGCGCCGCCTCCGAGATCCCGGAGCTCGCCGCCGCCCTCCGGATGGCGCCTGCCATGGAGGGAGGAACGGGTTGGCAGAGGCCGGATGTGGGTCCGGAGGCGCTCGCGTTCCTCCAGTACACCTCGGGCTCGACCTCGTCCCCCAAGGGGGTCATGGTCAGCCACGGCAATCTCCTGCACAACGAGGAGCTGATCCGCCTTGCGTTCGCGCAGTCGCCCGAGTCCGTGGTGCTGGGCTGGCTGCCGCTCTATCACGATATGGGATTGATCGGCACGGTGTTGCAGCCGCTTTACACCGGGGCGGTCAGTCTCCTGATGACCCCGGGGGCCTTTCTGCAGCGGCCGGCGCGCTGGCTGGAGGCCATCTCGCGCTACCGCGCGACGACCAGCGGCGGCCCCAACTTCGCCTACGACCTCTGCGTGCGCAAGGTGGGAGCGGCGGAGCGGGAGGCTCTCGACCTCTCCTCGTGGGAGGTGGCGTTCAACGGCGCCGAGCCGGTGCGGGCGGGCACGCTGCGGCGCTTCGCCGAGGCGTTCGCGCCCTGCGGCTTCCGCGCCTCGGCGTTTCGCCCTTGCTACGGCCTCGCCGAGGCGACGCTGCTCGTCTCGGGGTGGCGCCAAGAGGGGGAGGACCCCCGGGTGCGGGCGCTCGATGCGGACGCCCTGGAACGGAATGAGACTGTTGACGCCGAGGATGCCGCGCGGAGCCGCGAGCTCGTGGGCTGCGGCGCGGGGATGCAGACCGTCCTGGCCGTCGATCCGGAGTCGGGCGAGCCCCTTGCGCCCGGCCGCGTCGGCGAGATCTGGGTGGCCGGCCCGAGCGTCGCCCAGGGGTACTGGCAGCGGCCGGAGGAGACGGCGGCGACGTTCGGCGCCCATCTCGCCGACGGCGCCGGCCCGTTCCTACGCACCGGAGACCTCGGCTTCGTCGCCGACGGAGAGGTGTTCCTCACCGGCCGTCTCAAGGACCTGATCATCCTGCGGGGCAGGAATCACTATCCGCAGGACCTGGAGCTGACCGCCGAGCGTGGCCACGCCGATCTGCGCGCCGGAGGGGGCGCCGCCTTCGCGGCCGAGACCGACGGGGGGGCGGGCGAGGAGCGGCTCGTGATCGTCCACGAGGTGGATCGCCACGCCATCGCCAGCATCGAAGGCGGAAAGACCGAAGAGATCGCCGCGGCTGTGCGCCAGGCGATCGCCGGGGAGCACGAGGTGAGCGTCGCGGAGGTGGTGCTGATCCGGCCGGAGACGCTGCCCCGGACGTCCAGCGGCAAGGTACGGCGGCGCGCCTGCCGCGATCTGTACCTCCAGGGAGGGCTGCGCGTTCTCGGCGCGAGCCGCCTCTCCGCTATTTCCGAGGACGTCGCCGCGGACGAGGGATCGCCCGATTGGCTTCGCCTCGCCTTCGCCGCCGCGGCGCGGATCGATCCGGAGAGGATCGATGCGGACCTTCCACTTTCTTCCCTGGGTCTGGATTCGCTGGCGGCCGTGGAGTTGAAGCAGACGCTGGAGGAGGCGGCCGGCGTCTCCCTGCCCCTGGCGGATTTGCTGGAGGGGATGACCCTGCGCGAGCTGGAGCGGCGGGTGGGCGAAGACATGGGCGCTGACTTTGACGCCTCGGGGAGATCCCCCTCCCAAAACCCTCATCACCCCGGCCCTCTTCTCCCGCCCCCTCCCAACCCCCCTCACCGGGAGAAGAGGGAGAACAGCCAGGACGCCCCAGGGGTACCCCTCTCCCGGGGAGGGGGATGGGGTGGTCGGGAGAGGGGCAGGGGTGAGGGTCTTGGGTGGGGGAGCTCCGCGGCGGGCGAGCACCCGCTCTCCTGGAACCAACGCTCGCTCTGGTTCCTGAACCGCCTGGCGCCGGAGAGCTCGGCCTACAACATCGCCGGCGCGGCGCGGATCGAATCTGTCTCCTCGGAAGCCCTGGGCCGCGCGCTTCAGGCGCTGGTGGACCGCCACCCCATGCTGCGCGCCACCTTCACCGAGACGCCGGAAGGTCCGGTGCAGCGGGTGGCGGAGCGGGGCGAAGCGGCCTTCGAGGTGGTAGACGCGGCCGGCTGGAGCGACGAGGAGGTGCAGACGCGGCTGCAGGCGGCGGCGTACCGCCCGTTCGATCTCGCGGCCGGCCCTCTTCTGCGGGCGGTGCTGGTGCGGCGGGGTGGCGAAAGCTTCCTAGCCCTCGCCGTGCACCACGTCGCGGCCGATTTCTGGTCAATCGCCGTGCTGGCCCGCGAGCTCGGCGCGCTGGTGGCGGGAGAGACGCTCCCCACTCCAGCGGCTCTGTATACCGACTTCGCCCGCCGTCAGGAGCTGATGCTGGAGAGCCCCGAGGGCGAGCGGTTGTGGGAGCACTGGCGGGAGCGTTTGGCCGGCGTGCCGCAACTCGACCTGCCCACCGATCGGCCGCGGCGTCCGGTGCAGTCGCTGCGCGGCGGCGGGCGGACGCTCCCTCCCTCGCGGGAGCGGGCGGAGGCGGTCCATCGGCTGGCCGCCGCCCATGGCTCGACGCCCTTCGTTGCGCTGCTCGCCGCCTGGCAGGCCGTGCTCTCCCGCTGGAGCGGCCAGGAGGAGCTCCTGACCGGCGCGCCCATGGCCGGCCGGTTTTCCGGCGAGTGGGCCCGCGAGTGGGCGGAGGTGGTCGGGTACTTCGTCAACCTGGTGCCCCTGCGTGCTGATCTGTCCGGCGATCCGGAGGTCCGCGAGCTGATGGCGCGGACGCGCGGCACCGTGCTCGACGCGCTGGCCCATCAGGATCTCCCCTTCGCCCTCCTCACCGAGCGCCTGCAACCCGAGCGCGACCCCAGCCGGCCGCCGCTGGTCGCGGCGATGCTGACCTTCGAGAAGGCCCCGGCGCCGGAGCTTGCCGGCCTCGCGGCCTTCGCCGTGGGCGTACCGGGGGCCCGGCTCGATCTCGGCGGGATGTCTCTGGAGTCGCTCCCCCTCGCACCGCCCGCCTCCCAGCTCGACCTTTCCCTGACCGCGGCCGAGTGGGCCGAGGGGCTCGCCGTCTCGCTGCAATGGGACGCCGATCTGTTCGACGAGACGACCGCCGGACGTCTGCTGGATCACTTTGACCGCTTGCTCGCCGGAATGGCTGCGGGGGCGGTTGGACCCGTCGCCGAGCTGCCGATGCTGGCTGGCGAGGAGCGCGACCAGATCCTGCTCACCTGGAGCGGCGCCCAAGACGTACCGGTAGGAACGGGCTGCCTGCACGAGCTGTTCGAGGCCCAGGCGGCGCGCACGCCGGAAGCCACGGCCCTTCTCGTGAACGAGGAGCGCTGGACCTATGACGAGTTGAACCGCCGGGCCAACCGGCTGGCCCATCGCCTGCGGCAGCTCGGCGCCGGCCCGGAGCAGCGCGTGGGCGTCCTGATGGGGCGCTCCGGCGAGATGATCGCGGCGCTCCTGGGCGTCCTCAAGGCGGGGGCCGCCTACGTGCCGCTCGATCCGGCCTATCCGGAGGACTGGCGGGCCTTCGTGACGGAAGACGCCGAGGTCACCCTCCTGCTGACGGAGGAAGACGACGACGCCGGCGAGCCCGAGGAGAATCCCGAACCGCTGGCGTCCCCAAGCAACCTCGCCTACGTGATGTACACCTCCGGCTCGACAGGGCGCCCCAAGGGTGTCGCCATCGAGCACAGAGCCCCGGTCGAACGGATGCTCTGGGCGCGCGCCGCCTTCCCCGCGGAGGCCCTCGCCGGGGTCCTGGCCGCGACCTCGATCTGCTTCGACCTGTCGGTCTTCGAGATCTTCGCGCCGCTCTCCTGGGGCGGCACGGTGATCCTGGCGAACAACGCCTTGGCTCTGCCCTCGCTGCCGGCCCGGGGAGAGGTGACGCTGATCAACACGGTCCCCTCCGCCATGGTCGAGCTGGCGGCGGGAGAGCTGCCGCCCGCGCTGCGCACGGTGAGCCTGGCAGGCGAGCCGCTGCCTCCGCAGCTCGCGGATCGCATCTACTCCCACCCTCAAGTCGAGCGGGTCTGGAACCTCTATGGGCCGACGGAGGACGCCACCTACTCGACGGGGACGCGGGTCGAGCGGGGCGCCGCGCGGGTGAGCATCGGCCGGCCCCTTCCGGGGACCCGGGCCTATGTGCTGGACGCCCGCTTCCAGCCGGTGCCCGGCGGTGTCCCCGGCGAGCTGTTCCTGGCCGGAGCCGGCGGGGCGCGGGGCTACCTCGGCCGCCCGGACCTGACGGCGGAGCGGTTCCTTCCCGATCCGTTCGGGACGGTGCCCGGAGGGCGCCTCTACCGCACCGGCGACCTCGCCCGCTGGCTCGCCTCGGGCGAGCTGGAGCACCTGGGCCGGCAAGACCATCAGGTCAAGGTGCGCGGTTTCCGCATCGAGCTGGGAGAGATCGAAGCGGTGCTGGCCGCGCTGCCGGGAGTCCGCGAGGCCGTCGTGGTAGCCCGGGAGAACCCGGCCGGGGACCGAAGGCTGGTCGCCTACGTGGTGGGCGACGTGGCCGCGGAGACGCTGCTCCAGGCGTTGCGGGAGCGGCTGCCGGACTACATGGTGCCCTCCGCCCTGGTGATCCTCCCGGCGCTGCCCCTGACTCCCAGCGGCAAGGTGGACCGGAAGGCCCTGCCGGCCCCGGAGCGCGCCGAAGAACGCTACCGGGCACCGCGCACGCCGGTCGAAGAGCTTCTCGCCGGCCTCTGGGCCGAGGTTCTCGGGCTGGAGAGGGTGGGGGTGGACGATCACTTTTTCGGCCTGGGTGGGCACTCGCTGCTGGCCACCCGGGTGACGTCGCGCCTGCGCGCCGCCCTGGGCGTCGAGGTGCCCTTGCAGGACCTCTTCGCGGCGCCGCGGCTGGCGGACTTCGCGGCCCGGGTCGAGGCGCTGCGGCGCACCGGCACGGCGCCGCCCGCTCCGCCTCTCGTCGCGGTGCCGCACGAGGGAGCCCTGCCCCTCTCGTTCGCGCAACAGCGGCTCTGGTTCATCGCCCAGCTCGAACCGGACAGCCCGCTCTATAACATGCCCGGCGCGCTGCGGGCCGAAGGGCCGCTGGACGGCGCGGTGCTTGCCTGCTGCCTGGGGGAGATCGTGCGACGGCACGAGGCGCTGCGCACCATTTTCAGGGGGTCAGACGCCGCGCCGGAGGGCTCGCCGGTGCAGGTGATCCGGCCGGCCGAGCCCTTCCCGCTGCCCGTGGTGGACCTCGCGGGACTGCCGGAGAGCGGGCGCGAGGCTCTGGCCGCCACCCTGATGCGCGAGGAGGCCGCCCGCCCGTTCGACCTCGCCGGCGGCCCGCTGCTGCGCGGACTGCTGCTGCGCCTCGCCGGGCGGGACCACGTCGTCCTCCTAACCCTGTACCATATCGCCGGCGACGGCTGGTCTCTGGGGCTTCTGGTGCGCGAGATCGCGGCGCTCTACCCGGCCTTCGCCGCGGGGAGGCCGTCGCCCCTGCCGGCCTTGCCGGTGCAGTACGCGGACTACGCCCTCTGGCAGCGCTCCTGGCTACAAGGCGAGGTCCTCGCAGGTGAGATCGACTGGTGGCGCCGCCAGCTAGCCGGCCTGCCGCCGCTCCTGGAGCTGCCCACCGACCGTCCGCGGCCCGCGGCACAGAGCCACCGCGGCGCCAGCCGGCCGGTGCGGCTGCCGGCCGCGCTCACCCGGCAGGCCGATTCGATGGCCCGGCGCGAGGGGGCGACCCTCTTCATGGTGCTGCTGGCCGCCTTCCAGGCCCTGCTGGCGCGCCACAGCGGGCAGGACGATCTGGCGGTGGGCACTCCCGTCGCCGGGCGCAACCGGGTGGAGACCGAGGGGCTGATCGGGTTCTTCGTCAACACCCTCGTTCTGCGGGGAGACCTGCGCGGCGGCCTGGCGGGCGCCCCCACCTTCCGCGAGCTACTGGGCCGGGCGCGCAAGACGGCGCTCGCCGCCTATCTCCACCAGGACGTACCGTTCGAGAAGCTGGTCGAGGAGCTGGCTCCCGAGAGGAACCTCGCCCACGCGCCCCTCGTTCAGGCGATGCTGGTCCTCCAGAATGCTCCCTTCCGAAGCCTGGAGATCGAGGCCTTAAGTCTGCGGCCGACCGGCGTGGAAACGGCGACGGCGAAGCTCGACCTCACGCTGACCCTGGAGGAAAGAGACGGCGGGCTGATCGGGACGGTCGAGTACGCCACGGATCTGTTCGACGCCCCGACCGTCGACCGCCTGCTCGCGGGCTTCGAGCGGCTGCTGGCGGCGGCGGTGGCCGAGCCGGAGCGGCGGGCCGAGGAGCTGCCTTTGCTCGGCGAGGCGGAGAGGCAGCAGCTTCTGGAGTGGGGAGCGATCCGCGAGGAGGTTCCCGCGGCCTCGACGCTTCACGACCGTTTCGCGGCGCGCGCCCGGCAGTCTCCCGAGGCCCCGGCGTTGACCTGCGGCGGCCTGACGGTGACCTACGGCGAGCTGAACCGGCGCGCCAATCGACTGGCCCACTGGCTGCGCCGGCTCGGCGCAGGCCCCGAGAGCCGCGTCGGTCTGCGCCTGGACCGCTCAGTGGACCTCGTGGTGGGGATCCTAGGGGTGCTCAAAGCGGGGGCCGCCTATGTGCCGCTCGATCCCGGATCGCCACTCGAACGGCTGGCCTTCGTCATGGAGGACGCGGATATTCGAATCGTGGTCGGAGCCGAGGAGATCCAGCAGACGGAAGGGCTCCCGGACGGCGATCCGGAAATTTCTGGCGACGGCGGCGACGCGTCGAGCCTGGCCTACGTGATCTACACCTCGGGCTCCACGGGCAAACCCAAGGGCACTCTCATCACTCACGCCAACGTCACGCGGCTCTTCGACGCCACGGAAGACTGGTTCGGCTTCGAGCGGGACGTATGGACGCTGTTCCACTCCTACTCCTTCGACTTCTCCGTCTGGGAGATCTGGGGAGCGCTGCTCCATGGCGGCCGCCTCGTCGTCGTGCCCTGGGAGATGAGCCGCTCGCCCGAGCAGTTCCTGGAGCTGCTTGACCGCGAGCGGGTGACGGTGCTCAACCAGACCCCTTCCGCCTTCGCCCAGATCGCGCGGACGGAAGCGGCTCTACCCGATCTGCGGCTGGTGATCTTCGGGGGCGAGGCGCTCGATCCGGCGAGCCTCGAGCCCTGGTTCGCGCGCCGTGGCGACGAACGGCCGCGCCTGATCAACATGTACGGCATCACCGAGACGACGGTCCACGTCACCTACCGGCCGCTCTCCGCGTCCGACACCCGCAGCGTCATCGGCGTGCCGATCCCTGACCTGTCCCTCGGCGTGATGGACCGTGGCTTCAGGCCGGCCCCCATCGGCGTGCCCGGCGAGCTGGTGGTCGGCGGCGCGGGGCTCGCCCGTGGTTATCTGGGCCGGCCCGAGCTGACGGCGGAGCGCTTCGTACCGGACACGCGAGGCGAACGGCTCTACCGGTCGGGCGATCTGGGACGCTATCTTCCCAACGGCGACGTGGAGTACCTCGGCCGTCTGGATCACCAGGTAAAGATCCGCGGCTTCCGTATCGAGCTGGGGGAGATCGATGCGGCGCTGATGCTGGCCGGCGCCCGCCAGGCGGTCGTGACGGTGCGGGAAGACGCGGGAGACCGGCGACTTGTCGCCTATGTCGTTGGTGACGTCAGCGCTGAGGCGTTGCGCCAATCGCTTCGTGAGCGACTGCCGGACTACATGGTGCCGGCCGCCTTCGTCATTCTTGAATCCCTTCCCCTCACGGCCAACGGCAAGGTGGACAGGAAGGCGCTGCCCGCTCCCGATCAGCTTGGCTCGCAGGAAGGCTACGTGGCGCCGCGCACTCGCGAGGAGGAGATCCTGGCGGCGGTGTGGGCGCAGGTCCTGCGGCTGCCCCGGGTGGGGGTGAACGACAACTTCTTCGAGCTGGGCGGCGACTCCATCCTTTCCGTCCAGATCGCGGCCCGGGCGCGCCAGGCCGGCCTGCTGCTCACCACGCGGCAGGTCTTCGAGCACCAGACCGTGGCCGGGCTCGCCAGCCACGCCAAGGCCGCGGAGACGCCTACCGATTTCCCCAAGGCCGGGCTCGACGCGCAGAGCTTCGCAAGGCTGGCGCCGGTGCTCCCGGACCTGAAGAACGTCGAGGACGTCTACCCGCTCTCGCCGGCCCAGAACGGCATGCTGTTCCACAGCCTCATGGCGCCCGAGTCCGGGGTCTACGTCACCCAGGTGGCCTGCACCCTGCCGGCGGATCTCGATCCCGGGCTCTTCCGGCAGGCCTGGGAGAGGCTCGTCCAGCGCCACGCGGTGCTCCGTACGGCCTTCCTCTGGGAAGGTCTCGACGAGCCCCTCCAGGTCGTTCGCAAGCAGGTCTCTCTCCCCTGGCAGGAGCTGGACTGGCGCGGCCTCTCCGCGGCGGAGCGGGAGCACCGCTTCGAAGAGCTGCGGCAGGGCGACCGGCAGGCTCCCCTGCCCTTGAACCAGGCGCCGCTGATGCGCTTTTCCCTGATCCGTCTCGACGGCGAGATGGAATTCCTCTGGACCTCTCACCACCTGCTGCTGGACGGCTGGTCGCTTCCCCTTCTGTTCCAGGAGCTGGCTACTCTCTATGAGGACACATCGGCGAACTTGCCGCCGGCAAGGCCGTTCGGCGACTACATCGTCTGGCTGCGGCAGCAGGACACGTCGCGGGCCGAGCCCTTCTGGCGCGAGGAGCTCGCGGGGTTCGCGGCCCCCAACTCCCTGGGCATCCTCGATACCGCCCGCCCGGCGAGCGCCGGGGAAAATTCCGGAGACACCGAGCACGGCATCCGGCTCTCCCGCGAGATCACCTCGCGGCTCCAGGCCCTGGCGGCGCGGCACAAGGTAACCCTGCCCACCGTCACCCTCGGGGCCTGGGCCGTGCTCGTCAGCCGCTACAGCGGCCAGGAGGACGTGGTCTTCGGCAGCGCGGTCTCCGGCCGGCCGGAGGCGCTGCCCGGGGTCGAGACGATGGTCGGCATGTTCATCAACACCCTGCCGGTGAGGGCGCGGGTGAACGGCGCCGAGCCCCTGGCGGCCTGCCTGCAAGGCCTCCAGGAGCGCCAGCTCGCCCGGCAAGACTTCGAGGCCACGCCGCTCTCGCAGATCCAGCGCTGGAGCGAGGTAGCCGCCGGCTCGCCGCTCTTCGAGACGCTCTACGTCTTCGAGAACTACCCTCATGCGACCGACGCCAGGGACGGCGGCGGCCTGCGGCTCACCAACCTGCGCAGCTTCGAGAGCACCAACTACCCGCTCACCCTGACGCTCACGGCGGCGGACCAGGTTTCTCTGCATCTGGCTGCGGACCGCGCCCGCGTCGACGCGGACGCGGTGCCACGCCTCCTCCAGCACCTCGCCACCCTGCTGACCGGAATGGCCGAAAGGCCGGAGAGTCCCATTGGCGAGTTCGATCTCCTCACCGTCCCCGAGCGCCGGCAGCTCCTCGGCGAGTGGAACGACACGCGGGTCGAGGGGCTCGCGGAGGGTTGTCTGCATCACGACGTCGCGGCGCAGGCGATGCGGACGCCCACCGCCACCGCCCTCGAGATGGGAGCCGAGCGCTGGACTTACCGGCGCCTGATCGGCAGCGCCCGGCTTCTCGCCCGCCACCTGAGGGAGCTGGGCGTCGGCCCGGATTCGATCGTCGGCCTCTGCGCCGAGCGCTCGCCGGCCCTGATCGTGGGCATTCTGGCCGTCCTGGAGGCCGGCGGCGCCTGGCTGCCGCTCGATCCCGCCAATCCGCCGGAGCGCATGGCCTTCCAGCTCGACGACGCCGAGGCGCGGGTGCTGCTGATCCAGGAGCCTCTCGTCGACCGGTTGCCGCGGCTGTCCGCCGAGGGGCGCCACGTCGTCCTCCTGGATGACCGCTGGGATACCGGCGAGGATATCGGTCAGCCTCTGGAAACCGGTGTGAGCCCGGACAACCTCGCCTTCATCATCTACACCTCGGGCTCGACCGGCCAGCCGAAAGCGGTGATGCTGACGCACCGGGGCATCTGCAACCGGATACGCTGGGCGAAAGACGCTTACGGGCTCGGCGAGCGGGACGCGTTCCTCCAGAAGGCCTCGATCGGCTTCGACGTCTCGGTCTGGGAAACCTTTGCTCCTCTGATCAGCGGCGCCCGGCTGGTGCTGAGCGAGCCGGGCCGGCAGGGTGACGGGGCGTATCTGGTCTCCGCCATCCGCGAGCACGGCATCACCGTCATCGACTTCGTTCCTCCCATGCTGCCGGCCTTCCTCGCCGAGGAGGACGTGGAGACCTGCGTCTCGCTACGCCAGATCGTCACGGGCGGCGACACGCTCACCCCCGAGCTGCGCGACCGGACCCTGGCCCGCCTGCCCATCCCCCTGGACAACACCTACGGCCCGACCGAGATCACGATCGATAACACGCGGTGGGTCTGCGCACCGGGACAAGGGCAGACGACGGACCGCGTGCCGATCGGCCGGCCGATCTCCAACACCCGGCTGTACGTCGTGGACGCGGAGCTGCGGCTGGCGCCGGTCGGGGTGGCTGGCGAGCTGCTGGCGGGAGGAGCGGGAGTGACGCGCGGCTATCTGCGCCGGCCCGATCTGACCGCCCAGGGTTTCGTGCCCGATCCGTTCGGCGACGAACCCGGCGAACGGTTGTACCGCACGGGCGACATCGTGCGCTGGCTGCCCGACGGCTCCCTCGACATCCTCGGCCGCCGGGACCATCAGGTCAAGATCCGCGGCTTCCGCATCGAGCTGGGGGAGATCGAGGCGACGCTCGTCGCCCTGCCCGGCGTCCGCGAGGCGGTGGTGGTCGTGCGCGAGGAGAAGGGAGACCGGCGGCTGGTGGCCTACGTGGCCGGCGAGACGGGCGAGGTCAGCGCTGAAGCTTTACGCCAGTCCCTCCGAGAGCGGCTGCCGGACTACATGGTGCCGGCCGTCTTCGTGACGCTCGCGGCGCTGCCCCTCACGGTCAACGGCAAGGTGGACCGCAAGGCCCTGCCGGCGCCGGAGCTGCCCGGCGGCGAGGAGACCTACGTGGCGCCGCGCACCCGCGAGGAGGAGATCCTGGCGGCAGTCTGGGCCGACGTCCTGCGGCTGCCGCGGGTGGGGGTGAACGACAACTTCTTCGAGCTTGGCGGCGATTCGATCCTCTCGGTCCAGATCGTGGCCCGGGCGCGCCAGGCCGGCCTGGGCTTCACCGTGCGGCAGATCTTCGAGCATCAGACCGTGGCCGGGCTCGCCCTCTACGTCACGGCCATGGATCCCGCCGGGCCGCCGCTCCCCGGGCAGGGGCCGGTGACGGGCGAGGTGCCGCTCACCCCGATCCAGCGCTGGTTTTTCGACGAGGGCTTCGCGGACCCCCACCACTTCAACCACGCCCTGCTGCTGGAGCCGCGGGAGCCGCTCGCCCCTGGCGCCCTGGAGAAGGCCATGGCCGCCATCGTGGAGCACCACGACGCCTTGCGTATGAGATTTGCCGTCGACGGCTCACGTCAGGAGAATGCGCCGGCCGAGCCGGTGACGCCCTTCTATCGGGTCGACCTTTCGGGCCTGCCGGCGATTCGCCGCGACGAGGCCTTCGAGCAGGCTGCGACAGAGATCCAGACCGGCTTCGACCTCACGGCCGGACCTCTGACTCGCCTGTGTCTCTTCCATGGGGAGCCGGTGCGTCTGCTCTGGGTCACCCACCACCTGGTGGTGGACGGAGTCTCCTGGCGCCTTCTGCTGGAGGATCTGGAGGGCGCCTACCGGCAGGCCGCGCAGGGGCTGCTACCCATCCTGCCGCCCAAGATCACCTCGTTCCAGGAGTGGGCGCGCCGGCTGACCGCGCACGCCGCCTCGGAGGAGCTGGCCCGCGAGCTGGATTTCTGGCGCGAGACGGCCCGGGTTCCCGTGCCCCGCCTGCCGGTGGATCTCGTCTCCGGCAGCGATCTCGTTGGCGACGAGGCCATGGTTGATTTCGAGCTCACCGCCGAAGAGACCACGGACCTGCTCCAGACCCTGCCGTCGGTCTACCACAACCGTATCGACGACGCGCTGCTCAGCTCCCTCGCGCGGGCTCTGGCGGGCTGGACCGGCTCGCCGCGCCTGCGGGTAGACCTCGAAGGGCACGGACGCGAGCCGATCGGGAATCTCGATGATCTCGATGTCTCGCGCACCGTGGGCTGGTTCACCACGCAGTATCCGGTCGTGCTGGAAAAAGGCGATGCGAGCCCCGGCGAGGCCCTGGTGAGCGCCAAGGAAAGATTGCGCGCCGTGCCGGGCCGCGGCATCGGCTACGGCCTGCTGCGCTATCTCGCGAATGCGGAGGCCGCTCCAGACGCCGAGATCAGCTTCAACTACCTGGGCCAGGGCGCCGCCTCCGGGGAGCGCTCCCTCTTCCGGGCGTCCCCGGCCACCGCCGGCCCCAGCCGGAGCCCGCGCGGCCACCGCACCCATCCCCTGGAGATCGTCGGCCTGGTCACGGACGGGCGGCTGCGGATAACCCTGGCCTACGGCTCGCGGACGTACCGACGGGAGACGGCGGAGCGGCTGGCCGCGGACTACGCCGGGGCGCTACGGCAACTGATCCGGCAGAGCCGGGAGAGCGAGGAGGTCTTCACGCCGTCTGACTTTCCCAAGGCGCGGCTCGATGCCCGCAACTTCGACAAGCTGGCGGCCCTTCTCGCCGAGTCCGATTGAGCAAGCATCATGAAGAACGTTGAAGACATCTATCCTCTCGCACCGCTCCAGAGCGGCATGCTGTTCCATAGCCTGATGGCGCCCGAGTCCGGGGTCTACGTCAACCAAGTCACCTGCACCCTGCCGGCGGATCTCGACTCCCGGCTCTTCCGGCAAGCCTGGGAGAAGCTCGTCCAGCGCCACGGCGTGCTGCGCACGGCCTTTCTCTGGGACGGCCTCGACGAGCCCCTCCAGGTCGTCCGCAAGACCGTCACTCTCCCCTGGCAGGAGTTGGACTGGCGCGGCCTCCCCGAGGAGGAGCAGCGGCGCCGGCTCGAAGAGCTGCGGCATGACGACCGGCACGCTCCCCTGGCCCTGAACAAGGCGCCGCTGATGCGCTTCTCCGTCATCCGCCTCGACCGGGAGGTGGAGTTCATCTGGAGCTCCCACCACCTGCTGCTGGACGGCTGGTCGCTCCCCCTGCTCGTCCGCGAGTTGGTCGCGGTCTACACGGCGCTGCGGGAGGGGCGGGAGCCGGCGTTGCCGCCGGCGCGGCCGTTTGGCGACTACGTCGCCTGGCTCCAGAAGCAGGACGGCTCGCGGGCCGAGCCGTTCTGGCGCCAGGAGCTTGCGGGGTTTACCACCCCCAACTCCCTGGGCCTCGCTCCTCCGCCAGGGGCCGGGAGAGCCGCCGGCCATGCCGAGCACGGAATCCAGCTCTCCCGCGAGCTCACAGCCAGGCTTCAGGCGCTGGCGGCGCGGCACAAGCTGACCCTGCAGACCGTCACCCTCGGGGCCTGGGCCGTGCTCGTCAGCCGCTACAGCGACGAGGAGGACGTAGTCTTCGGCGGCGTGGTTTCCGGCCGGCCGCCCGCTCTGCCCGGGGTCGAAACCATGGTCGGCATGTTCGTCAACACCCTGCCGGTGAGGGTGCGGGTGGACGGCGCCGAGCCCCTGGCCGAGTGGCTGCGACGCCTCCAGGCGCGCCAGCTCGCCCGGCGGGAGCTCGAGCACACCCCGCTGTTCCAGATCCAGCGCTGGAGCGAGGTCCCCGCCGGCTCGCCGCTGTTCGAAACGCTCTACGTGTTCGAGAACTACCCCGAGGCCGGAGACGCGGGTTCCGGCGGCCTGCGGATCGGCAACCTGCGCAGCTTCGAGAGCACCAACTATCCGCTCACTCTGATAATCACGGCGGCAGAGCGGATTTCCTTGCAGTTGTCGTACGACCGGGCTCGGGTCGACGAGGGTGCGGCGCCGCGCCTGCTCCAACACCTCGCCACGCTGCTCGCCGGCATGGCCGAGGCGGTGCCGGCCGCGGAGCTGCCGCTGCTGGCGCCCGCCGAGCTCCATCAGTTGCGGTGCGAGTGGAACGAGACCCTCCCCTCGGCCACGGTTCCGCTCCTCGAGAGCTTCGAAAGCTGGGTGGACCGCACGCCGGACGCCACCGCCCTGCTCGCGTCGGGAGCGTCGCTGTCGTACGCCGAGCTCGACCGCCGTGCCAACCAGCTCGCCCGCCACCTGCGCTCGCGCGGAGTGGCGGCCGATTCCCGGGTCGGCCTGTGCGTCGAGCGGTCGCCCGCGATGATCGTCGCCGTCCTGGGCATCCTCAAGGCGGGAGCCGCCTACGTGCCCCTCGACCCGGCCTATCCGCGCGAGCGCCTCGCCTTCATGATGGAAGACGCCCGCCTGCCGGTGCTCCTCACCGAAGAGCGGCTGCAAGGCTCGTTGCCGGAGAATGCGGCTCCGGTCATCCTGCGTCTGGACGCGGACTGGAGCGAGATCGCCCGTGCCGGCGACCGGCGTCTGCCGCCACAAGCCGTGCCCGAGAGCCTGGCCTACGTCATCTACACGTCGGGCTCGACCGGCAGGCCGAAGGGAGTGATGGTCCACCACCAGGGGTGGAGCAACCTGGCGGACGCCCAGCGGCGTCTCTTTGGCGTCCAGCCTGATGACCGCGTGCTGCAGCTCGCGTCGCTCAGCTTCGACGCCTCGGCCTGGGAGATCTCCATGGCGCTCGCCGCCGGCGCGACCCTGGTGCTGGGACCCCGCGAACGGCTGCTGGCCAGAGAAGAGATGACGACGCTGCTCCAGGACTGCACCTTCGCCACCGTGCCGCCTTCCCTCCTCGCGACTCTCTCGCCGGAAGAGCTGCCGGGCCTCGCGACCCTGATCGTGGCGGGGGAGGCCTGCCCCCTGGAGCTGGCGCGCCGCTGGTCGGCCGGGAGACGGTTCTTCAATGCCTACGGCCCGACCGAGGCCTCGGTCTGCGCCACGGCGCAGCTCTACACCGGTGGAGAGCGCCTGCCGATCGGCCGGCCGATCCACGGTGTGATGACCTATGTGCTCGACGGCCAGGGCCGTCCGGTTCCGGTGGGGGTCGCGGGGGAGCTCTGCGTGGGCGGTCCGGGGTTGGCGCGGGGTTATTTGAACCTGCCCGAGCGGACGGCCGCGAGCTTCGTCCCCCACCCGCTCGCCAACTTCCCCGGTGAGCGGCTTTACCGCACGGGAGACCTCTGCTGCCTGCGTCGCGACGGCGAGATCGAATTCCTCGGCCGGCTGGACCATCAGGTCAAGATCCGCGGCCTGCGCATCGAGCTGGGGGAGATCGAGGCGGCACTCCTGGCGTTGCCCGGGGTCCGCGAGGCGGCGGTGCTGGCGCGCGAGGAGGCGGGAGGCCGGCGGCTGGTCGCCTATGTGGCCGGCGAGGTCTCCGCCGAGGCCCTGCGCACGACCTTGCGCGAGCAGCTTCCGGAGTACATGGTGCCGGCCGCCTTCGTGACGCTCGACGCGTTGCCGCTCAGCCCCAACGGCAAGGTGGACCGCAAGGCCCTTCCCGATCCCGAGCAGCCCGGCGGCGGCGAAGGCTACGCGGCGCCGCGCACGCCGGTCGAAGAGCTGGTGGCCGGCATCTGGGCCGAGCTTCTCGGCCTCGAAAGGGTGGGGGCGGACGGCCATTTCTTCGAGCTGGGCGGCCATTCCCTGTTGGCGACGCAGGTGATGTCGCGCCTGCGCCAGGCCTTCGGTGTCGAGATACCGCTCCAGGACGTCTTCGAGGCTCCCCGGCTGGCGGACCTCGCCGCGCGGGTCGAGGCGGCGCTACGGGCCGGCGCGCTCGCGCCGGCTCCGCCTCTCCTGCCGGCGCCGCGCGGCGGGGACCTGCCCCTCCCCCTGTCATTCGCCCAGGAGCGCCTCTGGTTCGTCGATCAGCTCGGACCGGGCAGCCCGCTCTATAACGTGGCGGCGGCGCTGCGCGTCGCGGGGCCGCTCGACTCGGGCGCGCTGGCGCTCACGCTCGGCGAGATCGTGCGCCGGCACGAGACATTGCGCACGGTCTTCGCCGTACGGGCGGGCGCGCCGGTGCAGGTGATCCAACCTGCCCAAGACTTCGGGTTGCCCGTCGTGGACCTGTCAGGGCTGCCGGAGAGCGCAAGAGAAACACTGACTCCGGCACTGGCCAACGAAGAAGCCGGCCGGCCGTTCGATCTCGCCCGCGGCCCGCTGCTGCGCGGTCTGCTGGTGCGCCTCGCCGGGAACGATCACGCCGTCCTGCTGACGATGCATCACATCGCGAGCGACGGCTGGTCCATGGGCGTCCTGGTGCGCGAGGTCGCCGCGCTCTATCCGGCCTTCGCCGAGGGAAGGCCGTCGCCCCTGCCTCCACTGCCGGTGCAGTACGCGGACTTCGCGCTCTGGCAGCGCTCCTGGCTGCGCGGCGAGGTCCTGGAGAGGGAGATCGACTGGTGGCGGAGCCAGCTCGCCGGGCTGCCGCCGCTCCTGGAGCTACCCACCGACCGGCCGCGCCCCGCGGTGCGGAGCCATCGGGGCGCGGAGCGGCCGGTGCGGCTGCCGGCCGAGCAGGTCCGGCAGGCCGAGGCCCTGGCCCGGAAAGAGGGAGCGACACTCTTCATGGTCCTCCTCGCCGCCTTCCAGTCCCTTCTGGCGCGTTACAGCGGACAGGACGATCTGGCTGTGGGCTCCCCCGTCGCCGGACGCAACCGGGTGGAGACCGAGGGCTTGATCGGGTTCTTCGTCAACACCCTGGTCCTGCGGGGAGACCTGGCGGGCACACCCACCTTCCGCGAGCTGCTCGGCCGGGTGCGCGAGACCGCCCTGGCCGCCTACCTGCATCAGGACGTACCGTTTGAAAAGCTGGTCGAGGAGCTGGCTCCCGAGAGGAGCCTCGCCCGTGCCCCTCTGTTCCAGGTGATGCTCGTCCTCCAGAACGCTCCTGTCGAAACCCTGGAGATCGAAGCCTTAAGTCTCCGGCCGGTCGAGGTGCAAGCGGCGACGGCGAAGTTCGATCTCACGCTGACCCTGGAGGAGAGGGATGGCGGGCTCAGCGGCACGATGGAGCACGCCACCGATCTCTACGACGCCACGACGATCGACCGGTTGCTCGCGGGCTTCGAGCGGCTGCTGGCGGCGGCGGTGGCCGGGCCGGAGTCGCGGGCCGAGGAGCTGCCGCTGCTCGGCGCGGCGGAGAGGCAGCAGCTTCTGGAGTGGGGCGCGATCCGGCGGGAGATTACCGCGACCTCGACGCTTCATAGCCGGTTCGCGACGCGAGCCCGTCAGACCCCCGAGGCTCCGGCCCTCACCTGCGGGAACCGGACAATGACCTACGGCGATCTCGACCGGCACTCCAATCGACTGGCCCGCTGGCTGCGCGACCAGGGCGCCGGCCCGGAGAGCCGCGTCGGTCTGTCTCTGGACCGTTCCGTCGACCTGGTGGTGGGCATCCTGGGGGTGCTCAAAGCGGGAGCGGCCTATGTGCCGCTCGATCCCGGATCGCCGAAGGAGCGGCGGGCCTTCGTCCTGGAGGACGCGGAGATCCGGATCGTCGTGGGGGCGGAGGAGATCGAGCGATCGCAGAGTCTTCCGGAAGGCGATCTGGAGCCTCTCGGCGACCCGTCGAGCCTGGCCTACGTGATCTACACCTCGGGCTCCACGGGACTGCCCAAAGGCACGCTGATCACCCACGCCAACGTCGTACGGCTCTTCGACGCCACGGAGGGCTGGTTCGGCTTCGGCGAGCGGGACGTGTGGACGCTGTTCCACTCTTACACGTTCGACTTTTCAGTCTGGGAGATCTGGGGAGCCCTGCTCCATGGCGGCCGGCTGGTGATCGTGCCCTGGGAGGTGAGCCGCTCGCCCGAACTGTTCCTGGACCTGCTCGACCGCGAGCGGGTCACGGTGCTCAACCAGACCCCCTCCGCCTTCGCCCAGGTCGCGCGGACGGAAGCCGCCTTGCCTGACTTGCGGCTGGTGATCTTTGGCGGCGAGGCTCTCGATCCGGCGAGTCTTGAGCCCTGGTTCGCGCGGCATGGCGATGAGCGGCTACGCCTAGTCAACATGTATGGCATCACCGAGACGACGGTCCACGTCACCTACAGGCCGCTCTCCGCAACCGACACCCGCAGCGTCATCGGCGCGCCCATTCCTGATCTGTCCCTCGGCGTGATGGACCGCGGCTTCAGGCCGGCCCCCATCGGCGTGCCGGGCGAGTTGGTGGTCGGCGGCGCCGGGCTGGCCCGCGGCTATCTGGGCCGGCCCGAGCTGACGGCGGAACGCTTTGTCCCGGACACGCGAGGAAAGCGGCTCTACCGGTCGGGCGACCTGGGACGCTACCTCCCCAACGGCGATGTGGAGTACCTCGGCCGGATCGATCACCAGGTGAAGATCCGCGGCTTCCGCATCGAGCTGGGAGAGATCGAGGCGGCGCTGGCACTGGCCGGAGCCCGCCAGGCGGTGGTGGTGGTGCGGGAAGACGCGGGAGACCGGCGGCTGATCGCCTATGCCGTTGGTGATGTCGGTGCCGAGGCGCTACGTCAGTCACTGCGCGAGCGGCTGCCGGACTACATGGTGCCCGCCGCCATCGTGAGGCTCGACGCGTTGCCCCTCACCGCCAACGGCAAGGTGGACAGAAAGGCCCTGCCGGCTCCCGAGCAGCCCGGCGACGAGGGCTATCTCGCGCCGCGCACGCCTACCGAAGAGGTTCTCGCCGGCATCTGGGCTGACCTTCTCGGGCTCGAACGGGTCGGGGCGGCCGGCAACTTCTTCGACCTGGGAGGCCACTCCCTGCTGGCGACGCAGGTGATGTCGCGCCTGCGCCAGGCCTTCGACGTCGAGCTGCCGCTGCGCGATCTCTTCGCGGCTCCGGTGCTGGCGGACCTCGCCGCCCGGGTCGAAGCGGCGCGCCGGGCCGGCGCGCAGACGCTCACCCCGCCTCTGGTCCCGGTGCCGCGCGAGGGGGACCTGCCCTTGTCATTCGCTCAAGCACGCCTCTGGTTCATCGATCAGCTCGAACCGGGGAGCCCGCTCTACAACGTGCCGGCGGCGCTGCGCGTCGCGGGTCCGCTCGACGCCGCGGTGCTGGCCCGTGCCTTAAGCGAGATCGTGCGCCGCCACGAAGCGTTGCGCACCGTCTTCACCTTGCAGGCCGGCGCTCCGGTGCAGGAGATCCAGCCAGCGGTGCCCTTCGGGTTGCCCGTCGTGGACCTGTCAGGTCTGCCGGAGAGCGCGAGAGAAACGCTGACGCTGGACATCGCCGGTGAAGAGGCGTCTCGCCCGTTCGATCTCGCAGCCGGTCCCCTGCTGCGTGGCTTGCTGCTGCACCTCGCCGGTCAGGACCATGCCGTCCTGCTGACCGTTCACCACATCGCGAGCGACGGCTGGTCCCTGGGTGTCCTGGTGCGCGAGATCGCCGCACTCTATCCGGCCTTCGCCGCGCACCGCCCCTCTCCCCTGCCTCCACTGCCGGTGCAGTATGCGGACTTCGCGGTCTGGCAACGCTCCTGGCTGCACGGCGAGGTCCTGGAGCGGGAGATCGACTGGTGGCGGCAGCAACTCGCCGGCCTGCCGCCGCTCCTGGAGCTGCCCACCGACCGACCCCGGCCCGCGACGCAGAGCTTCCGGGGCGCCACCCGGCCGGTAGGGCTGCCGGCCGGGTGGCGCCGGCAGATGGAAGCTCTCGCCCGGCGCGAGGGCGCGACACTCTTCATGGTTCTCCTGGCCGGCTTCCAGGCCCTTCTCTCGCGCCTCAGCGGACAGGACGACCTGGCTGTGGGCACTCCCATCGCCGGACGCAACCGGGTGGAAACCGAGGGGTTGATCGGGTTCTTTGTCAACACTCTGGTGCTTCGGGGAGATCTGGCGGGAGATCCCACCTTCCGCGAGCTTCTCGGCCGGGTGCGCGAGACCGCCTTGGCCGCCTATCTGCATCAGGAAGTGCCGTTCGAAAAGCTGGTCGAGGAGCTGGCCCCCGAGAGGAGCCGCGTCCACGCCCCCCTGTTCCAGACGGTGCTCGTGCTGCAAAACGCTCCCGTCGCGAGTCTCGCAATCGAGGACCTGCACCTGCGGCCGGTCGACGTGGAAGCGGCGACGGCGAAGTTCGATCTCACGCTCAATCTCTCGGAGCACGACGGCGGGCTCCTCGGGTTCGTCGAGTACGCCATCGATCTGTTCGACGCCACGACCGTCGACCGCTTGATCGCGGGCTTCGAGCGGCTGCTGGCCGCTGCGGTGGCCGGGCCGGATCTGCGGGCCGCGGAGCTGCCGCTGCTTGGCGCGGCGGAGCAGCATCAGATCCTCCAGGAATGGGGAGCGATCCGGGAGGAGATTCCGACGCTTTCGACGCTCCATGGCCGGTTCGCGGAACGGGCTCGCCTGGCTCCCGAGGCCCCGGCACTGACCTGTGGCGAAGCGACTCTGAGCTACGGCGAGCTCGACCGGCGCTCCAATCAGCTCGCCCATTGGCTGCGCGATCGCGGCGCCGGCCCCGAGAGCCGCGTCGGTCTCTCGCTGGACCGGTCTGCGGATCTGGTGGTGGGCATCCTGGGGGTGCTCAAGGCGGGGGCCGCCTATGTGCCGCTCGATCCCGCCTCACCTCCTGAGCGTCTGGCCTTCGTCCTGGAAGACGCGGACCTCGGGATCGTCGTGGGGGCCAGAGAGATCGAGCGGTTGGAGGGGCTCCCGGACGGCGATCTGGAGCCTCATGGCGACGCGTCGAGCCTGGCCTACGTGATCTACACCTCGGGCTCCACGGGGCGGCCCAAGGGCACGCTGATCACCCACGCCAACGTCACGCGGCTCTTCGACGCCACGGAAGACTGGTTCGGGTTTGACGAGAAGGACGTGTGGACGCTGTTCCACTCCTACACCTTCGACTTTTCGGTCTGGGAGATCTGGGGCGCCCTGCTCCATGGCGGCCGGCTCGTCGTCGTGCCCTGGGAGGTGAGCCGCTCGCCCGAGCTGTTCCTGGAGCTGCTGGACCGCGAGCGGGTGACGGTGCTCAACCAGACCCCTTCCGCCTTCGCCCAGATCGCGCGGACGGAAGCGGCGTTGTCTGACTTGCGGCTGGTGATCTTCGGCGGCGAGGCGCTCGATCCGGCAAGCCTGGAGCCCTGGTTCGCGCGTCATAGCGATGAGCGGCCACGCCTGGTCAACATGTACGGGATCACCGAGACGACGGTCCACGTCACCTACAGGCCGCTGCGTGCGACCGACACACGCAGCGTCATCGGCGTGCCCATTCCCGACCTGTCGCTCGGCGTGATGGACCCCGCCTTCAGACCGGCTCCCATCGGCGTGCCGGGCGAGTTGGTGGTCGGCGGCGCGGGGCTCGCCCGCGGCTATCTGGGCCGGCCCGAGCTCACGGCGGAACGCTTTGTCCCGGACACGCGAGGAGAGCGGCTCTACCGGTCGGGTGACCTGGGACGGTTCCTCCCCAACGGCGACGTGGAGTACCTCGGCCGGCTGGATCACCAGGTCAAGATCCGCGGCTTCCGCATCGAGCTGGGAGAGATCGAGGCCGCCCTGACGCTGGCCGGAGCCCACCAAGCCGTGGTGATGGTCCGTGAGGATACCGGCGACCGACGGCTGGTCGCCTACGTCACCGGCGGCGTTCCTGTCGAAGAGCTGCGCCAGTCGCTGCGTGAGCGGCTGCCGGACTACATGGTGCCGGCCGCCTTCGTCGTCCTCGAATCCTTGCCTCTCACGGTCAACGGCAAGGTCGATCGTAAGGCTCTGCCGGCCCCGGAGCAGCCCGGCCGCGCGGAGGAGGGCTACGTGGCGCCGCGCACGCCGGCCGAGGAGGTTCTCGCCGGCATCTGGGCCGACGTCCTCGGGCTTGAACGGGCCGGGGCGGACGACAACTTCTTCGACCTGGGCGGACACTCCCTGCTGGCGACGCAGGTGACGTCGCGCCTGCGCCAGGCCTTCGGCGTCGAGATGCCGCTGCGCGACCTCTTCGAGGCGCCGGTGCTGGCGGACCTCGCCGCCCGGGTCGAGGCGGCGCGGCGGACCGGCACGGTGGCGCCCGCTCCGCCGCTCCTGCCGGTGCCGCGGGATGAGACCTTACCCCTGTCATTCGCTCAAGCGCGGCTCTGGTTCATCGACCAGGTCCAACCGGGCAGCCCGCTGTACAACGTCGCGGCGGCGCTGCGCGTCGAAGGGGCGTTCGACGCCGCGGTGCTGGCCCGTGCTTTAAGCGAGATCGTACGCCGCCACGAGGCGTTGCGCACGGTCTTCGCCGCGCCTCAGGGCACGCCGATGCAGGTGATCCAACCGGCCGAGCCCTTCGGGTTGACCGTCGTGGATCTGTCGGGGCTGCCGGAGGATGCAAGAGAAACACTGACTCTAGCCCTGGCCGGTGAAGAGGCCGGCCGCCCGTTCCATCTCGCCCGCGTCCCGCTGCTGCGCTGCGTGCTGCTGCGCCTCGGCGAGTGTGACCAGGCGGTCCTGCTGACCGTGCACCACATCGCCAGCGACGGCTGGTCCCTGGGGTGCTTGGTGCGCGAGGTCGCCGCGCTCTATCCGGCCTTCGCCGCGGGCCGGCCGTCGCCTTTGCCGGAGCTGCCGGTGCAGTACGCGGATTTCGCGGTCTGGCAACGCTCCTGGCTGCGCGGCGAGGTCCTGGAGCAGGAGATCGCCTTCTGGAGGCAAGAGCTCGCCGGACTGCCGCCGCTCCTGGTACTGCCCACCGACCACCCCCGGCCCGCCGTGCTGAGCCACCGCGGCGCCTCCCGGACGGTGCGCCTGCCGGCCGCCCTCGTCCGGCAGGCCGAGGCCCTGGGCCGGCGCGAGGGAGCCACCCTCTTCATGGTTCTCCTCGCCGGCTTCCAGGCCCTGCTGGCGCGCGCCAGCGGGCAGGACGACCTCGCGGTGGGCACTCCCGTGGCCGGCCGCAACCGGGTGGAGATCGAGGGGCTGATCGGGTTCTTCGCCAACACCCTGGTGCTGCGCGGCGACCTCACCGGCGCGCCGACGTTCCTCGAATTCCTCGGCCGGGTGCGCGAGACCGCGCTCGACGCCTGGCTGCACCAGGACGTGCCGTTCGAAAGGCTCGTCGAGGAGCTCGCCGCCGAGCGCAGCCTCGCCTACACCCCCCTGTTCCAGGCGATGCTCGCGCTGCAGGCGCCGTTCGGCAAGCTGGAGATCGCAGACCTGCACCTGCGGCCGATCGACGTGGCAGGAACGACGGCGAAGCTCGACCTCGCGGTGAGCTTCGTGCAACTCGAAGGTGTCCTGGAGGGAGCGGTCGAATACGCGACCGCTCTCTTCGATGCCGCAACCGTGGACCGGCTGATCGCAGGCTTCGAGCGGCTGCTCGCGGCATGCATTGCGGCTCCGGACCTGCGGACCGCCGAGCTGCCCCTCCTCTCCTCCGGCGAGCGCCAGCAACTTCTCACCGAATGGAACGACACAGGGGAGACGAGCTGGCAGGGGCCTGTAACGTCCCTGGTGGAGCGCTGGGTCCGCGAACAGCCGGACGCCGCGGCGGTGGTGGACGCGGCAGGCAACACGCTCACCTACGGCGACCTCGGCGAGCGCGCCGCCCGGCTGGCCGGCTTCCTGAGTGCTCTGGGGGTAGGCCCGGACTCCATCGTGGCCGTACAGATGGAGCGCTCGGCCGAGCTGCTGGTGGCCCAACTGGGCATTCTCAAGACCGGCGCGGCCTACCTCTCCCTCGATCCCGCCCACCCCGCCGGGCGCCTCGCCTTCATGCTCGAAGAGGCGGCAGCCTCGGTGGTGCTGACTCAAGAATCACTGGACCGCGACCGGGAGGAGATCGCGCTCAGCGCGCCGCTGCCGGCCCTGGCGGTGACGCCGGAGCAGCTCGCCTACGTGCTCTACACCTCCGGCTCGACGGGACGGCCCAAGGGAGTGATGGTCCCTCACCGCGGGCTGCTCAACCTGGTGCGCTGGGACCTGCGCGCGCACGGCACGGGGCCGGGGGATCACCGCACCCAGGTGGCGAGCCTGGGGTTCGACGCCTCGGTCTGGGAGATCTGGGCCTGCCTGGCCTCCGGGGCGACCCTCCATCTGCCCGCGGGCGAGCTGCGGCTGGACCCGCCGCGGCTGGCCGCCTGGATGGCCGGGCGCGGCATCACCGTCTCCTTCCTTCCCACCCCGCTGGCCGAGGCGCTCCTCGCCGGCGGAGCGCCGGAGATCCCGACCCTGCGCCGGCTGCTGGTGGGCGGCGACCGCCTGCTCGGCCGTCCGGAGCCGGGGAGCGGCTTCACCTTGATCAACCACTACGGCCCGGCGGAGGCGTCGGTGGTGACCAGCGCCGGCCCGGTTCCCCCGCGAGGCGGCGAGGGCATCACGCTGGGCCGGCCCATCGACGGCCTGCGGGTCCACCTGCTGGACCGGGCTCTGCAACCGGTGCCGCCGGGGGTAGCGGGCGAGCTTTGGGTGGGCGGTCCCTCCCTCGCCCGCGGGTACCTGGGAGACCCGGGCCGCACGGCGGAGCGGTTCCTGCCCGATCCCTGGAGAGAAGGAGAGCGTCTCTACCGCACGGGAGACCTCTGCCGCTATCGGAACGACGGCGAGATCGAGTTCCTGGGCCGCGCGGATCACCAAGTGAAGATCCGCGGCCAGCGCATCGAGCCCGGCGAGATCGAGGCGGCGCTGCTGGCGCTGCCTGGAGTCCGCGAAGCGGTGGTGGTCTTGCGGGACCGGCAACTGGTCGCCTACGTGGTGGGCGATGCCGCGGCCCTCTCCCTCCAGGAGCGTCTGCGCGAGCGGCTGCCCAGCGCCATGGTGCCCTCGGCGATCGTGCCGCTCGCGGCGCTGCCGCTGACGCCCAACGGCAAGGTGGATCGCAAGGCCCTGCCGGCGCCTGCCCCTGTCTCCCGCGACCAATCCCCCGAGACGGACCGCAGCGCGCTCGAAGATGCCATCGCCGGCATCTGGTGCGAGGTCCTGGAGGTGCCGCAAGTCGGCGCCGGAGAGAACTTCTTCGACCTCGGCGGCCACTCGCTGCTGCTCCCCCAGGTGCAGGCGCGGCTGCGCGACCGGCTGGGATGGGAGGTCAGCCTGCTCGATCTCCTCACTCACACCACCGTCCGCGCCCTGGCGCGCCACCTGGAGCCGAGCCTGGCGACGCCCGCGCCAATCGAGCCTGTAAGGCCTCGCGCCGCTGGAGCGCAGGCGTCCGGCGCCATCGCCATCGTCGGTCTCTCCGGCCGTTTCCCCGGGGCCTCCGGCGTGGAGGGGCTGTGGGCCAACCTGCGGGACGGCATCGCCTCGATCGCCCGCTTCAGCGACGAGGAGCTGGCCGCCGCCGGCGTCCCCCCCGAGCTGCGACGCGATCCCCGCTACGTGCCGGCCGCCGGGGTGCTCGACGGGGTGGAGATGTTCGACGCCGGCTTCTTCGGTTACAACCCGCGCGAGGCCGAGTTGCTGGATCCCCAGCAGCGCATCTTCCTCGAATGCGCCTGGACGGCCCTGGAGGACGCCGGCTACGACTCCCTGCGCGTGCCGGGGCCGGTCGGCGTGTTCGCCAGCCTGGGATTCAGCCGCTACCTGCACCAGATCGTCACCAGCGCCAGCGCCGAGACGGCGGGCGGGCTTGAGCTCCTGCTGGGCAACGACAAGGACTTCCTGGCCACCCGCGTCTCCTACAAGCTGGATTTCTCGGGGCCAAGCCTGACCGTCCAGACCGCCTGCTCCAGCTCGCTGATGGCAATCCACCTGGCCTGCCAGAACCTCCGCCTCGGCGCCTGCGACATGGCGCTCGCCGGCGGCGTGTCCATCGCCCTGCCCCAGGGCGCCGGCTATCTCTACGAGGAGGGGGGCATCGCCTCTCCCGACGGCTGCTGCCGCGCTTTCGACGAGGCGGCGCGCGGCACCGTGGGCGGCAGCGGCACCGGCATCGTCGTGCTCAAGCGGCTGGAGGACGCGCTGGCCCACGGCGACACCATCCACGCCGTCCTCCTTGGCTCGGCGGCCAACAACGACGGCGGCTCCGGCAAGGCGGGCTACACCGCGCCGAGCATCGCCGGGCAGGCGGCGGTCATCTCCGCGGCGCTCGCCGAGGCCGGGGTCTCTCCCGAGAGCATCGCCTACGTCGAGGCACACGGCAGCGGGACCCCCCTGGGCGATCCCATCGAGGTCGCCGCCCTCAATCTGGCCTTCAAAGGGGCTTTCCGCAGGGAGACCGGCCGCACCGGCTACTGCCTCCTCGGCTCGGTGAAGACCAACGTCGGCCACCTGGATGCGGCGGCCGGCGTCACCGGCCTCATCAAGACGGTGCTCGCCCTGGAGCACCGCCAGATCCCACCCAGCCTGCACTTCAAGGCGCCGAATCCCGCCATCGACTTCGCGACGAGCCCGTTCCGGGTGGCCGACCGGCTGACCGATTGGACCGCCAACGGCGAGCCCCGCCGCGCCGGAGTGAGTGCCTTCGGCATCGGCGGCACCAACGTGCACGCGGTGCTCGAAGAGGCGCCTCCCCCGGAAACCTCCGATCCGTCGCGTCCCTGGCAGGTGCTGCTGCTCTCGGCGCGCACGCCCGCGGCCCTTGAACGGATGACGGACGCCCTCGCCGAGCGTCTGGAGAAGGACGCGACCTTGAGCCTCGCCGACGCCGCCTACACCCTGCGGGTGGGCCGGCGGCCGTTCGCCCATCGCCGCGTGGTGCTGGCGGCGACGCGCGAGGAGGCCGTGGGATCGCTACGAGAGCGGAGCCCGCAACGGGTGTGGACCGCCGCAGCCCGGGAAGGGGGCCGGCGCGGCATCGCCTTCCTGCTGCCCGGGATCGGCGACCAGTATCCGGGCCTCGCCCGCGGCCTCTACCAGGACGAGCCGGTGTTCCGGGAGGAGATGGACCGCTGCGCCGAGCTGCTCCTGCCGCACCTCGGGCTCGACCTGCGCGAGGTGCTGTTCGCCGAGGAGCCCGCGGAGACAGCAGCTCCCGCGGGCCTCGACCTGCGCGCTCTGCTCGGGAGGGGACGCCGGGAAACGCCCGCGCGGGCTCTCCTCCGCGAAACCCGCATCGCCCAGCCGGCGATGTTCGCCGTCGGCTACTCTCTCGCCCGGCTGTGGATGAGCTGGGGAGTGCGGCCGGCGGCCCTCCTCGGCTACAGCCTGGGGGAATACACGGCGGCGTGCCTGGCCGGCGTGATGGAGCTTCCCGACGCCCTGGCGCTGGTGGCCCGGCGCGCCCGCCTAATCGGCGAGCTGCCGCCGGGAGCCCTGCTGGCGGTGCCGCTGGCGGAGGAGGAGACGCGGGCGCGGCTCACGCCGGAGCTGTCACTCGCCGCCGTCAACGCTCCGGCGGTGTCGGTGGTGGCCGGCCCTCCCGAGGCCATCGCCGGCCTGGAACAGAGGCTCGCCGGGGAAGGGATTCCCTGCCGCCGGTTGCAGGCGGACCAGGCCTTCCACTCCTGGATGATGCAGCCGGTCGCCGGCGAGCTGCGGGAGCTGCTCTCCGCCATCCCCTTGGCGCCGCCGCGCATCCCCTATCTCTCGAACGTCACGGGGACGTGGATCTCTCCCAACCAGGCCACCGACCCGGACTACTGGGTGCGCCATCTCGTCTCCCCCGTCCGCTTCGCCGACGGTGTCTCCGAGCTGTGGCGCGAATCGGGGCGGGTCCTGCTGGAGATGGGTCCCGGCCAGACCCTGGGCAGTCTGGCCCTCCAGCAGAGGCCCGCGGAGCCCGCAGACAATGCCGGCGCGGTCCTCTCCTCGCTGCGCCACGAGCTCGACCGGCAGCCGGACCTCGGCTTCCTGCTCCAGGGTATGGGCCGTCTCTGGCTCTCCGGCGTGGAGATCGACTGGGCCGGGTTCCACGGCGGCGAGCGCCGCCGGCGGGTGTCGCTGCCGGCGTACCCGTTCGAGCGGCAGCGGTATTGGATCGAGCCGGGGATCGAGAAAACGGCATCTCCCGGGGTCTTCCTGCTGCCGGCAGGAGCGGACCCCGCCTGGGCCGCCGCGCTGGAGTCGCGCGGCATCCGGGTGGTGGCCCTCCCGCCGGGCCCCCCTACGCCCGAGGCTCTCGACGCGCTTCTCGGCCTGACGCCCCAGCCCGCCACGCCCCTTGAGCTTCCTGCGACCACCGGCCATGCCAGGCCTGGGATCGACACCCTCTATGAGGAGCCGCGCACCGAGACCGAGCGGCGGCTCGCCGCGATCTGGGGCGACCTGCTCGGCATCGACCGCGTGGGAGCCCACGACAGCTTCTTCGCCCTAGGCGGCCACTCGCTGCTCGGTCTCCAGCTCGTCTCGCGCCTCCAGGCCGGGTTCGGCGTCGAGCTTCCCCTGCGCACCCTCTTCGAGGCGCCCACCGTGGCCGCTCTGGCAGCCGAGGTTGAGCAGCGCCAGGGCGAAACCGAGGGCGTGCCCCCTCTCGTCCGAGCATCGCGGCAGGGGTCTCTGCCTCTCTCGTTCGCCCAGCAGCGTCTCTGGTTCGTCGATCAGCTCGAGCCGGGCACACCGATCTACAATCTGGCCCTGGCGCTGCGCGTCGCGGGACCGCTCGACGCCGCCGTGCTGCGGCGCTGCCTGGAAGAGATCGTGCGGCGCCACGAGGCCGTGCGCACCGTCTTCGTCCTGCAAGGCGACTCGCCGGTGCAGGTGATCCTGCCGCCTCCCCCCTTCTCCCTGCCGCTGGTGGATCTGTCCGGCCTGCCGGAGCCCGCGCGCGAGGCGGCGGCTCTCGCCCTGACCGTGGACGAGGCCGGCCGGCCGTTCGATCTCGCCCGCGATCTCAAGCTTCGCGGCGTGCTCGTGAGACTGGAGACGGAGAATCACACCGTCGCCCTCACCACCCACCACGTGGCGAGCGACGGCTGGTCGATGGGCATTCTGGTACGCGAGGTGACGGCGCTCTACGCCGCCTTCGCTCAGGGGCAGCCCTCGCCCCTGCCGGAGCTGCCGGTGCAGTACGCGGACTTCGCCGTCTGGCAGCGCTCCTGGCTGCACGGCGAGGTCCTGGAGCGGGAGATCGACTGGTGGCGCCGCCAGCTCGCCGGCCTGCCGCCCCTCCTGGAGCTGCCCACCGACCGACCGCGGCCCGCGGTGCAGAGCTTCCGCGGCGGAGAGCGTCCGGTGCGTCTGCCCGCCGGGCTCATCCTCTTGGCCGAGGCGTTAAGCCGGCGCGAGGGAGCCACGCTCTTCATGGTGCTGATGGCCGCCTTCCAGGCCCTGCTGGCGCGCTACAGCGGCCAGGTCGACCTCTCGGTCGGCATTCCGGTGGCCGGGCGCAACCGGGTGGAGCTGGAAGGGCTGATCGGCTTCTTCGTCAACAACCTGATCCTGCGCGGCGACCTGACGGGCCATCCCACCTTCCGCGAGTTGCTCGGCCGGGTGCGCGAGACCGAGCTCGCCGCCCAGGCCCACCAGGACGTGCCGTTCGAAAGGCTGGTCGAGGATCTGGCGACGGAGAGGAGCCTCGCCCACTCTCCCCTGGTGCAGGTGATGTTCGCCCTGCAGAACACTCCCGGCGGCACCCTGGAGGTTCAGGACCTGCGTCTTCAGCCGGTGGGCCAGGAGGCGACGTCGGCGAAGTTCGACCTCACGCTCAACCTCGAAGAGCACGACGGCGAGCTCAGCGGAACGATCGAGTACGCCGCCGACCTCTACGACGGCGCCACCGTTGACCGGCTGATCGGGCACTTCGAGCGCCTCCTCGCCGGCCTCGTCGAAGACGCGGATCGCCGCGTCGCGGAGGTGGGTCTGCTCACCCCCGCCGAGACCCGCCAGCTCGCGAGTTGGAACGCCACGGCCCGGGACTACCCGCAAGCCGCCGTCCACGAGCTGTTCGCCGAGCAGGCGGAGCGCTCGCCGGACGCCGTCGCCGTGGTTTTCGCCGGCCGCGCCGGCCGCGAGCTCACCTATGCCGAGATCGCCCGCCGCTCGCGCCGGCTGGCCCACCGGCTGCGGGACGCGGGTGTCGGCCCCGGCTCGATCGTGGGCCTCTGCGCCGAGAGCCTGCCGGAGCTGGTGACGGGGATGCTCGGCATCCTCGCGGCGGGGGGCGCCTATATGCCCCTCGACCTCGCCCACCCGCGGGAGCGGCTCGACTTCATGCTGGAGGACACCGGCGCCGCCGTGCTCGTCGCGGAGGAGAGCCTGGTAGGACGGCTCCCCATCCGGCAGGGCCTGCACGTCGAGTGGCTGGAGCGCGAGGAGACCGGCGAGGAGACGAGCATCGCGAGCCTCTCCTCGCCCGGCGACCCCGCTTGCGTCATCTATACCTCCGGCTCGACGGGCCGGCCGAAGGGGGTCGTCGTGCCCCATCGCGCCGTCGTCCGCCTGGTGCGCGACACCGACTACATTTCCATCGGCCCGGACGACCGGGTGGCGCAGACCTCGAACAGCGCGTTCGACGCCGCCACCTTCGAGATCTGGGGCGCCCTGCTCAACGGCGCCCGGCTGGTGGGCCTGGAGCGCGAGACGATCCTCTCCCCTAGCCTCCTGAGCGCCGCGCTGGGCCGCGAGGGCGTCAACGTCCTGTTCCTCACCACCGCTCTCTTCAACCAGATGGCCCGCGAGGCGCCGGGAGCGTTCGCCCCCTTGCGCGTGCTGCTCTTCGGCGGCGAGGCGGTCGACCCCGCGGCGGTGCGCGCGGTATTGCGAGACGGGCCCCCCGAGCATCTGCTCCACCTCTACGGCCCCACCGAGACGACGACCTACGCCACCTGGCAGCGGGTGGAAGAGGTGCCGCCGGGAGAGACCGTGCCCATCGGCAAGCCGCTCGCCAATGGCACCGCCTACGTCCTGACGCCGGAGCTCAACTTCCAGCCGGTGGGGGTGCCGGGCGATCTCTACCTCGGCGGCGACGGCGTGGCGCACGGCTATTACGACCGGCCGGAGCTGACCGCCGAGCGATTCGTACCCGACCCCTTCAGCCCGCACCCCGGAAGCCGGCTCTACCGCACTGGCGACCTCGTCCGGCAGCGGCCGGACGGCGCCGTGGAGTTCCTCGGCCGCCTGGACGGCCAGGTCAAGATCCGCGGCTTCCGCATCGAGCCCGGCGAGATCGAGGCGGCTCTCCTGGCCCTGCCCGGGGTCCGCGAGGCGGTGGTGCTGGCGCGCAAGGATGCGGGAGAGCTACGGCTGGTCGCCTATGTGGCGGGAGACGCGGCGATCGACGAGCTGCGCCAATCGCTCCACGAACGCCTGCCGGACTACATGGTGCCGGCCGCCTTCGTGACCCTCGAATCCCTCCCCCTCAACCCCAACGGCAAGGTGGACCGCAAGGCCCTGCCGGCGCCGGAAGGAGCGAGCGCGCCGGAGACCTTCCTCGCCCCCCGCACGCCGGTCGAAGAGATGGTTGCCGGCCTGTGGGCCGAGCTTCTCGGCGTCGAACGGGTGGGAGCGGACGGCAACTTCTTCGAGCTGGGCGGCCACTCGCTGCTGGCGGCGCGGGTGATCTCGCGCCTGCGCGGCGCCTTCGGCGTCGAGCTGCCGGTGCGCGATCTCTTCGAGGCCCCGACGGTGGAGGCCCTTGCCGCCCGGATCGAAGCGGCCCGCCGCACCGGCGCTGAAGCCGCTCTTCCCCCGCTCCTGCCGGCGCCGCGCAACGAGCCCCTGCCCCTGTCGTTCGCTCAAGCCCGCCTCTGGTTCATCGACCAGCTCGAGCCCGGCACGCCGCTCTACAACATGCCGCTGGCTCTACGCGTCGAGGGGCCGCTCGATCCCGTCGTGCTCGCGCGCTGCCTGGGCGAGATCGTGCGCCGCCACGAGGCCCTGCGCACCGTCTTCATCCTGCGCGGGGACTCCGCCGTGCAGGTCATCGAACCCCCGGCCTCCTTCGCCCTGCCGCTCGTGGACCTCTCGGCGCTGCCGGAGACCGCCCGTGAGGCGGCGGCTCTCAATCTGGCCGCCGAGGAGGCCGGGCGGCCGTTCGATCTCGCCCGCGACTTGAAGCTGCGCGGCCTGCTGCTGCGCTTCTCGGCTGAAGACCACGCCGTCGCTCTCGCCCTCCACCACATCGCGAGCGACGGCTGGTCGATGGGCATCCTGGTGAGCGAGGTGACGGCGCTCTACGCCGCGTTCGCTTTAGGGCAGCCCTCGCCCCTGTCGGAGCTGCTCGTGCAGTACGCGGACTTCGCCGTCTGGCAGCGCTCCTGGCTGCGCGGCGAGGTGCTGGAGGGGGAGATCGGCTGGTGGCGCCACCAGCTCGCGGGCCTGCCCCCCCTCCTGGAGCTGCCCACCGACCGGCCGCGGCCCGCGGCGCAGAGCTACCGAGGCGCGACGCGTCCGGTGCTCCTGCCCGCCGAGATCGCCCGCCGGGCTGAGGCCCTCGGCCGGCGCGAAGGCGCGACGCTCTTCATGGTGCTGCTGGCCGGCTTCCAGTCACTCCTCTCACGCGCCAGTAACCAGGACGACCTGGCGGTGGGCTCCCCCACGGCCGGGCGCGACCGGGTGGAGACCGAGGGATTGATCGGCTTCTTCGTCAACACCCTCGTTCTGCGGGGAGACCTGCGCGGCGACCTGACGGGCGCCCCCACCTTCGGCGAGCTGCTCCGCCGGACGCGCGAGACGGCGCTCGCCGCCTATCTGCATCAGGACGTGCCATTCGAGAAGCTGGTCGAGGAGCTGGCTCCCGAGCGCAGCCTCGCCCACGCTCCCCTCTTTCAGGCGATGCTCGTCCTCCAGAACGCTCCCGCCGGCAACCTGGAGTTCGCGGACCTGCATCTGCGGCCCCTGGGCGGCACGGCGACGACGGCGAAGTTCGATCTCACGCTCAACCTCGCGGAGCACGAAGGCGAGATCCTCGGCTCCGTCGAGTACGCCACCGATCTGTTCGACGCCGCCACCGTCGACCGGTGGGTCCAGCAGTACGGCAGGCTGCTGGCGGCGGCCCTGGCGGCGCCGGAGCTGCCGGCCGCGGAGCTGCCCCTGCTCTCCCCGGCGGAGCGCCATCAGGCCCTCGCCGAGTGGAACGACACCGAAGCCCTCGCGGATGAGGTCCTCGCCCACGATCTCCTCGCGGCCCAGGCGCAGCGGTCTCCCGAGCGGCCGGCCCTCCTCCACGGCTGGGAGCGGCTGACGCACGGCGAGTTGGCCGCCCGCTCGGACCGCCTCGCCACCCACCTCCGGGCTCTCGGGGCCGGTCCGGACGTCCTCGTGGCCCTGTACCTGGAGCGCTCGGTCGATCTGGTCGTGGCCCTGCTCGCCGTGCTGAAGGCGGGCGCCGCCTACCTGCCACTCGAGACCTCCCTCCCGGCCCAGCGCCTGGCGTTCCTGCTCGACGACTCCCGCGCTCCCCTCCTGCTCACCCGGACGGCCCTGCTGCCGGTTCTTCCCACGGGTTCCTGCCGCGTCGTCTGTCTCGACGATCTGCCCGAGATCGCCGGAAGCGGGGCTCCGGCCGTGCGGCCAATCGCCGACAACCTCGCCTACGTGCTCTACACCTCGGGCTCGACCGGCCAGCCCAAGGGTGTCGCCATCACCCACCGCGGGCTCGCCAACTACCTGCTCTGGGCGGCGGAGGCCTATCCGGCGGGCGTGGGGCGAGGCGCTCCGGTCCACTCGCCGGTGAGCTTCGACCTCACGGTGACGAGCCTCTTCCTGCCCCTCCTCGCCGGCCGCTGCGACGAGCTGGTGCCCGAGGCGGCGGGGATCGAGGGGCTGGCTACGGCGCTCGCCGAGGGCGGCTTCGGGCTGGTGAAGCTCACCCCCGCCCACCTGGACGTCCTCCAGCGGCTGCTGCCGCCCGAGCGCGCCGCCGGCTGCGCGGAGGCCTTCGTCATCGGCGGCGAGACGCTCTCCGCCGAGCAGCTCGCCTTCTGGCGCCTCCACGCTCCAGGCCTGCGTTTGATCAACGAGTACGGCCCCACGGAGACGGTGGTCGGGTGCTGCACGTACGAGGTTCCGCAGTCGCTGCCAGCGGCCGGCCCGGTGCCCATCGGACGCCCGATCGCCGGCACCCGCATTCTGCTCCTGGACCCGCGGCTGTCGCCGGTTCCGGCCGGAGTGACGGGCGAGCTCTACATCGGCGGCGCGGGCGTCTGCCGCGGCTATCTCCACCGGCCGGACCTGACGGCCGAACGGCTCGTTCCAGACCCCTTCTCTCTGGGCGAGCGGCTCTACCGGACCGGCGATCTCGGCCGCCGCCTGCCGGACGGCACGATCGAGTTCCTGGGCCGCACGGACCATCAGGTCAAGATCCGCGGCTTCCGCATCGAGCTGGGCGAGATCGAGGCGGCGCTGGTGTCTCTTGCGGGAGTCCGCGAGGCGGTCGTCCTGGCGCGATCGGACGGATCCGACCGATCCGCCGGATTGGTCGCCTACGTGGTGGGCGACGCCTCAGCAAGCACGCTACGCGAGGCCTTGAGCGAGCGGCTGCCGGACTACATGGTTCCCACCGCCTTCGTGGCGCTCGCGGCGCTGCCCCTCACCGCCAACGGCAAGGTGGACCGCGCGGCCCTGCCGGCGCCGACCGGCAGAGCGCTCCCGAGACCTATCTCGCGCCCCGCACGCCGGTCGAGGAGGTGCTCGCCGGCATCTGGGCCGGTCTCCTCGGGCTCGACCGGGTCGGAGCGCACGATCACTTCTTCGCGCTGGGCGGCCACTCGCTGCTGGCCACGCAGGTGATGTCGCGCCTGCGCGCCGCCTTCGGCGTCGAGATGCCCCTGCGCGACCTCTTCGAGGCCCCGACGGTGGCGGGCCTCGCCGCCCGCGTCGAAGCGGCGCGCCGCACCGGCGCCGGCTTGACCGTTCCCCCGCTCCGGCCGGTGCCGCGGCAGGGAGCCCTCCCCCTGTCGTTCGCCCAACAGCGGCTCTGGCTCATCGATCAGCTCGCACCGGGCAGCCCGCTCTACAACCTGGCCGTGGCGCTGCGCATCGAAGGGCCGCTGGACGACGGCGTGCTCACCCGCAGCCTAAGCGAGATCGCGCGCCGGCACGAAGCGCTGCGCACGGTCTTCGTAACAGTCGAGGGCAAGCCGGTGCAGGTCATCCTGCCGCCGGCTCCCTTCGTCCTGCCGCGGGTGGACCTCTCCGCCCTGCCGGAGCCCGAGCGCGAGGCCGCGGCGCTCGCCCGGGCCGCCGAAGAGGCCGGCCGGCCGTTCGATCTCGCTCGCGATCCGATGCTGCGCGGCCTGCTGCTGCGCCTCGGCGAGGGGGACCACGTCGCCGTGCTGACCCAGCATCACATCGCGAGCGACGGCTGGTCCCTGGGAATCCTGGTGCGCGAGATCGCGGCGCTCTACCCGGCGTTCGCTGCCGGCCGGCCGTCTCCCCTGCCACCCCTGCAGGCATTGCCGGTGCAATACGCGGACTTCGCCGTCTGGCAGCACTCCTGGCTGCGCGGCGAGGTCCTCAGGAACGAGATCGACTGGTGGCGCAACCAGCTCGCCGGCCTGCCGCCCCTCCTGGAGCTGCCTACCGACCGACCGCGTCCCGCGGCGCAGAGCTTCCGAGGATCCGCCCGGCCGGTGCGGCTGCCCGCCGAGCTCGTCCGCCAAGCCGACACCCTCGGCCGGCGCGAGGGAGCGACGCTCTTCATGGTCCTCCTCGCCACCTTCCAGGCCCTTCTCGGCCGCTTCAGCGGCCAAGACGACCTCGCCGTCGGCTCCCCCGTCGCCGGGCGCAACCGAGTGGAAACCGAGGATCTGATCGGCTTCTTCGTCAACACCCTCGTTCTGCGGGGAGACCTGCGCGGAGACCTGGCCGGCGCCCCCACCTTCCGCGAGCTGCTGGGCCGGGCGCGAGAGACGGCGCTCGCCGCCTATCTCCACCAGGACGTGCCGTTCGAGAAGCTGGTCGAGGAGCTGGCCCCCGAAAGGAGCCTCGCCCACACCCCCCTGTTCCAGGCGATGCTCGTCCTCCAGAACGCTCCCGCCGGAAGCCTGGAGATCACGACCTTGCGGTTGCGGCCGGTGGAGCTGGAAGCGACGACTTCGAAGTTCGATCTCACGCTCAGCCTCGCGGAGCACGACGGCGAGCTGCTGGGGCTGGTCGAGTACGCCACCGACCTGTTCGACGCCGCCACCGTTGACCGCCTGATCGCTGGCTTCGAAACGCTGCTCGCCGGCCTCGCCGAAGAGCCGGAGCGCCGCGCCGGGGAGGTGGGCCTGCTCAACCCCGCGGAGGCCCTCCAGCTCCGCGCCTGGAACGACACCGCCGTCGGCTATCCGCTCGATCGTCCGCTCCATGCCTGGATCGAGGACCAGGCCGCCCGCACTCCCGACGCCATCGCTCTCGTCTTCGAGAACGAGGAGATGACCTACGGCGAGCTCGACCGGCGGGCCAACCGCCTGGCGCGTCGCCTCCAGGCTCTCGGCTGCGGCCCGGAGAGCCACGTCGGCGTGCTCCTGGAGCGCTCCTGCGAGCTGCTCGTCGCCCTCCTCGCCATCCTCAAGGCGGGTGCCGCCTACGTCCCGCTCGACCCCGACCACCCGGCGGACCGCCTCGCCTTCCAGGATCGCGACGCCCGCCTGCGGCTCATCGTGACCAGCGCCGGCCTGGCCGATCGCCTGCCGGGCAATCGATCTGGTGATAGGGACCGCATGCTGCTCCTGGAGCCCGGCGAGCCATCAGATACCAATCAACCGGACGGCCCTCTATCGGTGCCCGTCGATCCCGACCACCCGGCCTACGTGCTCTACACCTCCGGCTCCACGGGCCGGCCCAAGGGCGCCGTGATCTCCCACCGCGCCATCGTCAACCGTCTCCTCTGGATGCAGGACGCCCTGCACCTCTCCGCCGCCGACCGGGTGCTCCAGAAGACCCCGTTCAGCTTCGACGTCTCGGTGTGGGAGCTGTTCTGGCCGTTGATGACGGGAGCCCGGCTGGTCGTCGCCTTCCCCGGCGGCCACCGCGACAACGCCTATCTGGCGCGCGTCATCGCCGGAGAGGGGATCACGGTGCTGCACTTCGTCCCCTCCATGCTCCAGCTCTTCCTGGAGGAGCCCGGCATCGAAGACTGCCGCTCCCTGCGCGACGTGGTGTGCAGCGGCGAGGCCCTCTCCGCCGAGCTCGCCCGCCGCTTCGCCGACCGCCTCGGCCACGCCCGGCTGCACAACCTCTACGGCCCCACCGAGGCCGCGGTGGACGTCACCTCCTGGGTTTGTGAGGCAGGTGAGCGCTACCGGGCCGGCGTTCCCATCGGGCGGCCCATCGCCAACACCCGCATCCACCTGCTCGACCGCAACCTGCTGCCGGTGCCGGTGGGAGTTCCGGGCGAGCTGTTCATCGCCGGCGTCAACCTGGCGCGCGGCTATGTCGAGCGTCCCGACCTCACGGCCGAGCGTTTCCTGCCGGACCCGGAGAGCCGGGAGCCCGGCGAGCGCGCCTACCGCACCGGCGACCTGGCGCGCTGGCGCGCCGACGGCGCCATCGAGTACCTCGGCCGCCTGGATCACCAAGTCAAGATCCGCGGCGTCCGTATCGAGCTGGGCGAGATCGAAGCCGCGCTCACCGCACTGCCCGGAGTCCGCGAGGCGGTTGTGACCGTTCGTGAGGACCGCTCCGAAAAGCGCCTCGTCGCCTACGTGGTCGGCGACCTCCCGGCCGAAGATCTGCGCCAGGCCCTGCGCGAACGGCTGCCGGAGGCCATGGTGCCTTCCCTCTTCGTTCCGCTCGCGGTGCTCCCGCTCACCGCCAACGGCAAGCTGGACCGTAAGGCCCTGCCAGCTCCCGAGCCGCCCGGCGCCAGAGCGAGCGGCTCCGTGGCGCCGCGCACCCGCGAGGAGGAGATCCTGGCGACCGTGTGGGCCGAGATCCTGCGCCTGCCGCGGGTGGGAGTGACCGACAACTTCTTCGAGCTGGGCGGCGACTCCATCCTCTCCGTCCAGATCGTGGCCCGGGCGCGTCAGGCCGGCCTGAGCTTCACCATGCGGCAGATCTTCGAGCACCAGACGGTAGAGGCCCTCGCCCGCCACGCCATCGTGACGGAGACCGCCGCCGTCCAGGCCGAGCAGGGAACGGTGACGGGCGAGGTGCCGCTCACCCCGATCCAGCGCTGGTTCTTCGAGCAGGGCTTCGCGGACCCTCACCACTTCAACCAGGCCCTGCTGCTGGAGACGCTGGAGCCCCTCGCTCCGGCCGCCCTGGAGATTGCCATGGCCGCCGTCGTGGAGCACCACGACGCCCTGCGCCTGCGCTTCGATCTCCGGGAGAGCGGCTGGCGTCAGGAGAACGCGCCGGCCGAGCGTTTGACGCCCTTCCACCAGCTCGACCTCTCCGCTCTGCCGGTCCCTCAGTGCGACGAGGCTTTCGAGCAGGCCGCCGCCGCGCTCCAGGCCGGCTTCGATCTTCCGGCTGGACCGCTCACCCGCCTCGGCCTGTTCTCCCTGGGCGCCGGCCAGCCGGCCCGGCTGCTTTGGGTAGCCCACCACCTGGTGGTGGACGGCGTCTCCTGGCGAGTGCTGCTGGAGGATCTCGAATCGGCCTACCGCCAGGCCGCGCGCGGGCTGCGCCCCACCCTGCCGCCCAAGACCACCTCGTTCCAGGAGTGGGCTCGCCGATTGTCTGCGGATGCAAGTCACGCCGGCCCGGAGGAGCCCGAAACGATCCAGGTTCCCCGTCTGCCCGCCGACTTCCCCTCGGCCCGCGATCTCGTGGGCGACGAGGCCTCCGTCTCCTTCGAGCTCAGCGCCGAAGAGACCACGGACCTGCTCCAGACCCTGCCGTCGGCGTTCCAGAGCCGTATCGACGACGCGCTGCTCAGCTCCCTCGTCCGGGCCCTGGCGGGTTGGACCGGCTCGCCGCGCCTGGGAGTGGACCTGGAAGGGCACGGCCGCGACGCGGTCTCCGGCGATGCCAGCGATGCCGGCGACGATCTCGACGTCTCGCGCACCGTGGGCTGGTTCACCTCCCTCTCGCCGCTCGTGCTGGAGAAAGGCGACGCGGGTCCCGAAGAGGCCCTGGTGAGCGCCCGGGAGCGGCTGCGCGCCGCGCCGGGCCACGCCGAGATCCTGTTCAACTATCTGGGGCAGTTGGGCCAACTCGGCGCCGCCTCCGGAGAGAGCTCTCTGTTCCAGGCGTCCCCGGCCTCCCCCGGCCCCAGCCGGAGCCCGCGCGCCCAGCGCTCCCATCCGTTGGAGATCGTCGGCTTGGTGGCCGAGGGCCGCCTCCGGATCACCCTGACCTACGGCTCGCGCCGGTACCGCCGGGAGACGGCCGAGCGCCTGGCCGCGGACTATGCTGGCGCCTTGCGGCAACTGATCCGGCACGGCCGGGAGAGCGGAGAGGCCTTCAAGCCCTCCAGCTCCTGGTCGCCGCTGGTGCCGATCCAGCCCCTCGGGGAGCGGGCGCCGCTCTTCTGCGTCCATCCGCTCGGGGGCGAGGTTCTTTGCTACTACCAGCTCGCCCGCCACCTCGGCACCGGCCAGCCGGTCTACGGCCTCCAGGGGCGCCCCCTCGAGAGGTTGGATGCAAAACGGCGGGTCACGATCGAAGAAACGGCGGCCGAGTACCTCGAAGCCGTGCGGAGCCTGCAGCCGGCCGGCCCCTATCTCCTGGCCGGCTGGTCCTTCGGCGCGATCGTCGCGTTCGAGATGGCTCGGCAGCTCAACCGGGCCGGAGACGAGGTGGCGCTGCTCGCCATCCTGGATCAGCCAGTCTCGCCAGGCGACGAAACCGCGGAGGTCGACACCGCCTCCGTCATCGCCGAAATCCTCTCGCATCGCGCCCGCGGCGAGGGCCGGACCCTGACTCTCGACGCGGACGCCCTGCGCGGCCTTCCCCTCGACGCCCAGCTCGCGAAGGGCCTGGAGCTCCTCGGAGGCCAGGAGGCGCTCGGCCCCGGCTTCGACCTCCCGCTGCTGCGCAAGCTGGTCCTGGGCTACAGCACCCGGGCGACGGCCATCGAGCGCTACCGGGCGTCCACCTATCCCGGAAGGATCACCCTGCTGAGAGCGAAAACCATCGACGCGGCCGCCCTCCGCGAAGTGGCCCCGCAACGGCGACGGATCTTCGAGGACCCCACTCTCGGCTGGGGCGCCGTCGCGGAGGGCGGCGTAGAGATCCACACCGTCCCCGGCAACCACCAGACGATCGTCGAAGCCCCCCACGTGGAGACCCTCGCCGAGATCCTGGGAGCCTGCATCGAGCGGGCCGAGGCCCACAGTCTGGCTGACAGCTCGACCCGGTGAGGGAGTCCACCACCTGCAGAGGTGTGGGCGAAGAAATACGCGCTGCTCGGGGGATCAGTCTGGCTTGGTCGAAGACCGCGGTGAGAGTGAGCTATCCTCTTCCGAAGGAGGCAACGAACGGCTTATGCCCCAGCTCAAGATTCGCCTGCCTGAAGATATCGACTTTGCGAGCTTGCGGCTCTCAAGGGACCCGCTGACGCGGCAGATCTCGTTCGAGTCGGAGCCCATCGAAGCCCTTTGCGAGCGCTCCGGGATCGATCCCGAGATTTTCCTGAACGGCCCGCAAATCAACCTCGCGGGCCTCCTGGCGGCCTGGTATGCGGAGCACCTGCGGAGCGGCGGCCAGCATGACCCGGTCGCCGATCAAGTCTTTATCGAGGCGATCACGGAGGCGCGGTACGGGGCGGCTTGCGTTCAACCGGGCGAAGTCGCGGCTCAATAGAGTTGGGATAGTCGGAAGCGTGCTCGAAGAGGCGGCGGCCTTCGGAGCGCCGTGACCCCTCGGAGGGGTCACGGCGCTCCCATGGCAAGCCGCTACTTTTCTGCGATCAGCCCCCAGTCTGCGGCCATTCCGTGGGCGGGATCACCGGGTAGGGCCTCAGGGAGATAGACGAGGGACAGGCGCGGAGGTATTAGGCAACCCACGCGGAAGACGGTTATGGCTCATCGGCTGCGCACCCGACTGCAGCTCCGTGAGCTGCGGCCAACCCGATCCGTTCTGTGGCGAGATCTGCCGCTTCGGCAGCGGGTGCTCCTGAGTCAGGATCCCCGTGGGCTCAAAGAGAGCATGAACAACGCCGACGCCGCGAGGGCCGCGATCATGCGGACGTGGTTCCACATCGTCCACCGGGAAAGGTAGGTGGCCCACAGCCTCGCCCCCTCGGCGCTCTCGGGCTGGAAGGCCGCCAGCGCGTTGCCCTGCCCGGGGGCGTGCACTCGGCACGCCCCCGGGCAGGGATGCTGCTCACTAGCTGAACGGGGTGGTGGAGGTGGGGACCGAGGTGTCCGGCGGGCCGGCGGCCTCGGTGGGAGGCGGAGCCGCGGGCGGCACCACCGTGGGCTTGGGACGGCTGCGTAGCGGCTGGATTCCGAACTCCACCAGCTTGTCGTTACCGTGGCCGTAGCGCTGCTTGGCGATCGCCTTCAGCACCGTGTTGAGCTTTCCACCCTGGTTGACCAGAGTCTGCAAGCGCCTCGAGGTCATCTGCTTGCTCGCCTGAAAGACGGCCTGCTCGGCGAGGATCCTGTCCACCTCCTCGATGACGCCCACCAGCTCCGCGTGCTGGACCACCGCTCCGGGCAGATCCGCGAGGTTGGCGGCCACCGCGATCGCGACCTTCCTCCACTCCTTGAACTGTTGTCCCTGCCGGCGCGTCAACAGGGCCTTCTTGTCGCCTTCCGCCTTCTTCTTAGCCATGGTCTACTCCTTTCCTGAGCCCCCTTTCGGGGGCTCGTTAAATTCCGATGCCATCATGGCATCGGAAATTTCAAACACCTGGCGGTTCCTAGAACTCCGTGACGGACAGATACTGCACCAGATGGATTTCATCTGTCAAGCCCCTTCTTTGAATCTGTTCACTTGGTGAGATTCACCGCGACTGGGAACCCGCGTCGACCGAGAGGATTCCCTGTATCGGCAACGCTAAGATGATGATTTGGTTATATTTGGACCGGTCCCAACGCTATCGATCCATACCCAGCCCCATCATTCTGGCCTGGTATGACATGAATTTTGAGAGGCTAGGGGTTGGCCTCTGCCTCGGCCAGGCATGCCTCCGATCTCAGCCGGGCTCCAAGGCGACGGACCAAGGGATCGCCTCCCGGCGGTTGAGCCGGCGGCAGAATCGCCATCTTTTCAGCGAAGGACGGCGGGGCGATACCACCTCTCAGCGCGCCGGTCTCCGCAAGACAGGGACGCAGGGAGCCGAATCGCCCCGCCATAGATTGAGGATCAATCGTGTCGTTAGTTATGCCGGCTCGCCGTTCAGCACCTCGACGAGCTCGGCGACCACCTCTAGCTGTTCCTCGTCCGCACTGGCAAGCACGATCGGCTTGAAGTCGGGGTTTATAGGCTTGAGCGTGATCGTCGCATGGTGCCAACGATCGCCATCCCTGGTCTTCTCGCTCTCGTAGCGCTTGACGGTGTAGCGCTCACCGCTCTCGGGGTCGATCGCGTCGCGGAGCTGGACGAGAACGGTCTTGCCCTGGCGCGTGCCTTCGACCGGGGATCGGAAGAGGCACCAAGCACCGTCGGGGACGGTGGGCTCCATAGACTTGCCGACGACTTGGGCGACGAACATACCGGGACGCAGGCGGTGCCTGGTCTCGATAGCCACCCACTCGAATCCGTCCTCAGTAACGTGCTGCGGGTCACTGAAGGCGCCGGCTGCAGCCTTGAGCGGCACGAGCGGCACGCAGGTGAGGTAGCGCTCCTTCGGGTTTGGTTGTATGACAAGCGGACGGAACGGAATGACCTGGGGCTCCCCTGCTTCCATCTGACCGGACTGAAAAGCCCTCGGCCATCCACCGTGGTGTTCGATGACCTCGTCAATCTCTTTCATCAGTCGAATGGTCTCTGAGAGAGCCACGATAATCTTTTGATAATAGGCGATGTCGCCCTCAGAAAGCGTGCGGCCCTTGCGGTCCTTGAGCCACTTCTCGCAGATCTGATAGCCGCCGACGTGAAAATTCCACACGCTCTCTGGCACGCCGCGGAAGCCGATGGCTCCGGCCTTGGCGGGCTTTTCCTTCTTCGTCGTCGCGGCATCCAGCCAGACAGTGTCATCCGACCAACCGACTCGCCCAACCTCGGGGTTCTTTGGGCCGGTGTAGGCGGTTATGAGTTGCCCAAGCTTCGGTGATTCCATCAGGTGAAGGGCGACAAGCTGGCCGCCAAGGTCAGCGAGGTTGCGAAACAGAGCGAGGCTCCCAGGCAACAGGACGCGCGGGAAGTCGATCTTCAGGAAAGCGGCGTATCTGTCGCGGTAGTTGGGGCTGTGCAGCAGGGCATAGATGTAGTGAAAAATATCCCCTGCCGCCAAGCTCGGTCCAAATAATTTGTTCTTCCCCCTAACCGCATCGGACAACGCTCGCAAGAATCCTGCCGAGAAATTCGCCTGCCTATCGTTACCACCAAGTTCAGCTTGCTGGCTGCCAGCATTGGCAGTTAGATATAGAGGAAAGAGATTGTGCCCACCTCGTCGGTAGAGATTGAATTCCGTTAATGAGCGCGTGCAGAAAACGATGTCCCACTCTCCTTGGCCGATTACCTGTCCGGACCTCCCTACCATCATTGCGAGATTTTTTCCAGCCAGCATGTGTTGCATGGTAGGGTAAGACATTCCCCACACTAACGACGGATGATAAAAAATCAACCGCGTATCGAATGGCCGATAGCACAATGACTGCACGTAATGCCGAAGATCCTTGCTTTTCTTGATTTGCTCCCGCGCACGGCGAACGTCCCAGCCCTTTTTCAATGAGATTTCAAGCTTCGCGCACAACTCCACGTCGGGTAGCCGCGAATCACGGAATTCCTGTGCTCGTTCAATAAGAGGAGTTGTCTCAAAGTCGACAACCACGTTGTCACGTGCGGTGATTATCCCAACACTTCCCCTAACAAATGCTTCCGTCACCTTAACCCCGCGGTCGAATTCCTCACGAAGTACCACACTCTGCGGCCTGAACAGATAGAACGGTGACTCAGGCAGGACCACGTGAAAGAGCGTTGTCGAGTGCGACCTCTCTTGCAATTGTGCGTACTTGGCATCGCGGGTGCCCCATACTTCTCCATATCGCACGATTGCCGTGGTCGGTACTTGGCTGCACCGTGAGGAAATTAGAATCGCGACACCTTGCCTGATGTCGAAGACATTCTTGTCATCGGAGCCATCGGGGCAGCGTTCTTTCCTCGTCAAGTTTCCGTGTAGATCGAAAACAGAGATTGACTCGTAGGTCCGAATCAAGCTGTAGCGCATTCCTCGAAGAGTCGGATTATCCACAAAGCTATGACTCATGATCATCCCGAGGATCCCGATTCCCGATCCTATGACCTGCTCTTGTGCAAGGCTGGCAAACTTGACGCAGTCCTCTTGCAGTGATTTTTCAAACTGAAGTGCTCCCTTTTCTCGAATCAACTCGCCATCGACGTATCGATACCGATCGGCCCATCGCCGTGCTGTATCAGTGAGATTTTGAGACTGAATTGAGTATGGCGGATTCCCGACTATTACCGTGAACCGCCGCTTCCGTTTTATCTCGTTGACGGCTTCAGCTTCATGTGCAAGTGCCGGCACGGCGAACGAAAGCACTCCAGAGAAGTCGTGAGCCGGCTCGAGTGAGTTGGTCAGGTAGATTCGCGCCCGCTCAGCGCTTCCGAAGCGGTAGCCCGTCTCATAAAGCTTGAGGCCAATCTTGAGATGCGCGATGGCATAAGGCGCCATTAGCAACTCATAACCATGCAGGCGCTGCAATAGGTGTTTCGGTACGTACTCGTTCCAGAGCGCCGCAATCTTCTGCTCGCCATAGCCCAGCGCCTTCCACTTGCCGACCAGCGTCTCATAGATGACGTCAATGACCTCGACGAGGAAAGTACCGGTTCCGGTGGCAGGGTCAAGAATCTGCACAAACGCCTGATCGGGCGAGACGCCCTCTGGGATTTTGAGATCTCTGGTTCGTTTAGCTTTAGCCAACTCGCCCCAAGTGGTTGTGTCTGCCAGACCGTCCTTGAGGCCGAAGTCGGTTCGGAGTAGTTCATCCACCGAGCGGACAATGTAAGAGACCACTGGGCGCGGGGTGTAGAAGACGCCGCGCTGCATTCGCTTCTTGGCGTCGTATTCTTTGAGAAAGAGCTCATAGAAGTGGATGACCGGATCTTCCAGCGGATTGCGGTCGCCGAAGTCACGGACCACCGCCTCCATCCTAGCTTCGTCGAGCAGCGCCACCACGTCGTTTACTCCAAGCTCGTCGAAGTCGATACCGGGCCCCCCTGCCTTGCCTCGCCGCCCACCCACCCTGAGGAAGGTTTCCATCAGCTCTAGCAGGAACGGATTGGTACGCATGTGGCCGGCGAAGTCATCAGCCGTCTTCTTTTGCGGGTCGGTGATTCGTGCCGAGAGCAGACCGTAGGCGATGGTTTGCGCGTACATATCGGCAAAACTGTCGGCGTCGAGGTCGTGAACCAGAGACGCCTGAAAAGCCTTAATTAGCTTGGTTAGTGGGCCGCGGTCCGTCTCGATAGCGAGCGCGGATTTGATGCGGTCGCGGATGTTGCCCGCTAATTGGGCCAAACGGATCGAGAGTTGTTTAGAAGTCTTGATGGTTTCGAGGTGACGTAATGTAAAAGCACCGCGCCACTGCTGGCGCCACGCATCGAAATCTTCCTCGTTGTTAGGCCATGCGAGATGCTGCGTAAGCTCCTTGGCAGCGGCATCGAGATGCAAGCCTGTGTCGAAGTTGTTCCAACCGAGCACTTTGAGTGTCGGCAGGTCGTGCCGGCTCTCGGACTGCGAGAAGTGGGCGAAGCTGATCTGGCGCTCGTCGCCTTCACCATAGTTGGAGATGAACAGCAAGTCATCCGCCGCCCAGGCCGTTCGTTCGGCGCTGTTGGCCGAGGCGCGCTTCTTGAGCGCTACTTGACCCAGGATGCGGCGTAGCGCCACAACCGGGAGTTTCTTCGGCTCGAACTTGATGAAGAAAATACCCCAGGGCTGGCGCGGCGAGAGAGGCCGCAGGCGCTTGATCTCCTGGATCTTGGCCGCCGTCTTCGGATCAATACCAAGCTCGTCGGCCGTGAAGTCATAGAACAAGTCATCCACGTCTTCAAAGGAGTCTCGTGAAATCGGCCAACCCATCTCGTCGCGCAGATAGGCGATGAGTTGGTCGAAGCGCTTGATGTTGGCCAGTATCGCGCGGTGATCAGTCGGATCGGTCAGCATAACTCAGCCCTCGTTCAGCTCCATCCAACAGCGGAGGGCCGGCTTGACTCCGACCGGCGCGTCTACTCGCTTCAGATAGCTATTTTTGATGTGTTTCTCAATCTTGCCGCGAAGCTCAATGAGAGTCTTCTGCTCGGTCGTGCACCTGCGCGGAGTCTCGGCCGCAGAGCGGATGCTGCCGACGATCTCTCCTGGTTGCTCGAGGATCGCGTCTCGATCGAGATCGTAAAGATACCAGCGTGTGGTGCCAGCCTCTTCGGTAAATTCGCCGGCTTCCCTGTCAAGGGCAGGAAGCGCATAACAAAAGAAGACGCCCTGGGCGCTCTTTGCTATGTGCTTACGTCCGCTAAAGATCGCACCGGGTAAGGCCTTGAGGCGCTCTTCTAACTCGGGTACAGTCTGAAGTAGGGCTTGATATTCAAGGTGCAGGTCTTCAACCGCGGTCTTTGTGCCCTCGTAGGTATGATTGAATTCCTTCAGCGCCTCATAATCATCCTCGGGCGTCAGGAGTTTCTTGCCCTCAATGCCAAGGGTCTTCGAGATCAGCAATGTCTTTTGCGTGACTTTGCTGTAGAGCGTGAGAATCGCGTTCAGCTCTGCGGGTGGAAGGAAATTCCAGAAGCTCACCTTACCGCGGGACGCCGCGACTTGTGGGTGATCAGCAATGAGCCTCTTCTCAACCTCGGGGTTCATGCGCCGGTCTACACGGCCGATGCGCTGAATTAGACGGACTGGGTTCCAGTGGATGTCGTAGTTGATCATCCGTGAAGCGTCCTGAAGGTTCAGTCCTTCCGAGAGGACGTCGGTCGAGATCAAGATGCGGGTTTCCTCGCGCCCCTCCGTGGCAAGCGCTTGAGTCGACTTTCCATTGTAATAGGGCGAGAAGCGCTGGATGACATCGGCGCGGTTGCCTTTGGTGCCGCTGTCGACCTGTGCTACGCCCTCGATTCCCTCCTTGCTGAGTTGGCGCTTCAAGTAGCGGGCTGTGTCGGCGAATTCTGTAAAGATCAAAACCTTTTGGCCAACAAGCTCTTTGGACGTGAGCAAGCGAACTAGCTTCCGTAATTTGTCGTCGTGCTTCGGCTCGAACTTACGGACCTCACTAAGGAACTGGCCGATCTGGTCAAGATCAAGGAAGGTCTCCGACATCATCTCGGCTACATCGAAGTTCTTACGGTCAAGACGGAGGACAGCGTCAAGCATTTCCTGAGGCACCATATCTTCGTCCTCGCTCTCATCTCCATCCTCACCCCAGAAATCGAGGTGGCGCTGGATTGCATAACCGAGTATTTCAGCATTCAGCATCTTCCAGCGTTCGAGCCGCTTCTTTTCCGCGGGAGTCTCACTATGAACCTCGAGAAAGGCAAGCATCTTTTTCAGGAGTCGTTCACAGGACAGCTCGAACGCCACAACCGAGCTCTCAAACCGCTTCAGGAAGTTCGTACGTATAAGGCCGACGACCTGTTCTTGGCGCCCTTCTTCCAAAGGATCGATGCTTTTATCATCTCCCTTGTACCAAGCAAGCGGGTAGTACATTGGCAGCGTGAACAGGGGATTCTTTCGCGTAAAGGCCTTCTCAAACATCTCAAGCAGTCGGCCGTAGGTAGAGCGAATCGAATACTCTGCTACCTGGGGAGACCGGCGCTCTGGGAACATTGCGGCCTTACCGGTCTCTTGGATCTGACTCTCACGGGCATAGGCGCGGCTACGTTGAACGACGAGATGACTAAAGATCTGATCCTTTGCGAGAACGGCCTGAGCTTCAGTCATCACTTCTGAGGTGTCAACTACGTCATGACCCACTGTTTGGCGAAGCGCTTTCTCCATATTATTGAAGTGTGCTCGCAGACTATTAACACCGAGAGTAGGACCAAAATACGCCTCGTCGCGCCGGGTGAAGAGCTCGGTCAAGTGGCGGAAGTCGCTCAGCCGGTTGTTGATGGGCGTCGCGGTCAGCATGAAGAGCGTCTTCGGCCGCGCCGTATTATCCAAGAGGTCATAGAGCCGATAGTAGCGAGAAGGCTCGACTCCTTCATCAATACCGCTTGGTCGGCCTGGATTACGGAAATGATGGGCTTCGTCAATTATTACGATGTCGGCGAGCGCTGCGATCCGGCGAAACCGCTCGGGAAAATCACCCTTGCGGCCAAGGTCCGTATGGCTGAATACCGCGAGACTGCTAAAGTCGGCGTTTCCGCCGATGCCACCAATGTGCGGAAGCCACTCGCGCAGGTGCGGCTCCCATACCGCCTCTTTCGTCGCCTTCGGAGCAAACAACACCACCCGCTTGCCTTCATGCAACACCAGACGCTCGATCAACATCAGTCCTACAAAGGTCTTGCCGAGTCCGACGCCGTCGCAAAGAAAGGCGCCACCGTGCTGGCGGGCGATCTTCAGAAGCGACCTATAGCCCTCCTTTTGATAGCGGTCGAGCCTGGGGTACATTTGCGACCTGGATTCGTCCCACTCCGTGTCTGTCAGCTCATGACCGCGGAAATATTCCTGGAGAGCTTTCGCGTAGACGTCAAATGGGGTGTAGAGGTGGGTATGGCGCGAGATGGTTTCGACGACAACATCGGTTACTTCGCTCGCCAAGTCCCAATGCGTCTCGAACCACTCTTGGAGTTGCGCCACTTCGCGCGCGCTCTGAATCTGAACATTGAGCTCGATGTTATTGGTCAGACCGGGTCGGGTAAAGTTACTTGACCCGACAAGAGCCTGAGAGCCGATAACCTCGAGCTTGGCATGCGTAATGTAGGTCTTGGCGTGAAACTTGTCGCGATCATAGACCCGGCAGTCAATTTGCCTTGAGCGGAGCGCTTCGAGAATCGCCGGGACACCGGTAAGAAACGGGTTCGTTTCCTTGTCGGCTTCAATGCTGCTGTCCAGTTGCTCAGTGGCTCGCGCCTTCACCGCTTCGAGCAGAGCTTTCCGCGTGCGGTAGGTGTGCTCTGCCCCCATCAGGATCCGAATCTTCTCCAGCGACTGCCACTTGCCGTCAAGGGCAAGTAAAGAGCCGATTTCGAAATAGCCAGTGGCAATGTCAAAAGCCTTTGCGATTCCGGCCCATTCTTCCAGGTAGCGCAGGCATGTCCAACCTGAGACGCTGTTATCAACAATGAAGAGATCGCGGCCTTTGGATTCAACAGTCATTTTGATCCTTGCAAAGTGTCGGTCTTTCGCTCGATCTTCATCGGTGAGGACCCAGGACGAACCGCGCCCGCTCAAGCCGGAGCACTTCGAATGGCGTCATGCACTTGATGCCCAGACCTATACAGGCGTCCGGAATCTTGATCCTGCGTTTTGTCGCCGAAGGAACCTCATGCGTCACGACGATGTGTTTCCCTGCATGAGCCTGGGAGACCAGGTAGTAATCGGCAACCTGGAGAAAAGTGCTCACAGCGGACGGCTCGTAGTGCTGGCCTTTCGCCCATGCGCTAACGACTGCCAGTGACGCAAGGTCACTGGTGGCGGGCGGGAGGAAGAAGCCCGGCCCCAGACCGGCGGCCCATTCGGAGAGGTCGTCCTCAATCGCCTGAACCTCGTCGCCGACTTTCTCAACGCTGAAGATGTTTCCCGCGGAGTTGCGGTCGATCAGCCAATCCCAAAAAGCCGGGCAGAAATCGAGCCCGTAGTGAAGGTTCTTCGCCCGAATGAAGACATCGGCATCGAGCAGATACGCCATCAGAAGCCTACTCCAAGGCTATGGCCGAGCTCTTGGAAGGTCACCATCTTCTTCAGTCCCAACAGACGGAAGGCCTCGGTGAAGGACGATTGCCCCTCGAGCGTCCGCACCACCAGGGCACGGGCGAACCGTTTGCTCGCCCTGGCGCCCAGCGTCAGGTAGAAGTTGCCACCGTCCCCAGGGGGCGTCATGGCTCGAAGGCGCTCCAGCTCGTGGCGGTACTCGCGCCAAAACTGGTCGCCGGTAAGGCCGCCGGCATCGTGCATTCGGCGCAGTACAACCAGGGTGCTGACTTTGAAGCGCCTAGCCAAGCGATCGAGCTCAGATCGCAGGAGCGCCTTTGGCTGATACTCCTCGCGAAAGGCGGCGAGAGGAACGAGAAGCTCGGCGGCCACCCGGTTGCACCAGAGCTCGGTCGCCTGCGAAGGCGAGGAGACCGGCGCAACGTCCGACAGCGCGGACTGGCCGAGCCAGACGTGGGCCAGCTCGTGGGCCAGGGTAAACATCTGGGCCGCCTTGGTATCGGCGCCGTTGATGAAGACGAGGGGCGCCAGCGGGTCCGCGAGCGCGAAGCCGCGGAACTCCTCCGGATCCAGCTTGCGGCGATTGTTGCTGCCGACGACGCCGCTCACCATGACCAGCACGCCAAGCTCCTCCGCCAGCCCGATGAAACGGCGGAGAGCCTCCGTCCAGCTTGGCGTCTGACGCCGCTCCTCCAGATCGAAGCCAAGGGCGCCTCGCATGTGGGCGGCCGTCTCCACGACGTCGCTCGCCAAGCTCGCGGAGCCCACGAACGGCAGGGGCTTTTCGCCCTCGGTGCGAGCATAGTCCCGATACCACTCCTGGCGCTGCTGGCAGAGGTAGATCGTGTCGAGCAGATCGGCACTGGGCCGGACGAGGCGTTCGCTGCCCATCGTCCGGAAGTCGGGAATCGGGACCTCCTCCACCAGCGGCTCCGGGAGAAAGAGATAGCCGACCGGGGTGTGGGTGGCCAGGGCTAAGCTCTCGAGCTGCTTGAGCGTGGGCTGCGCCTCGCCCTGCAGCCAGGAGGCCAGGCGGGGTATGCGCCCGGCCAGCGCGCCCGGCTCGAATCCAGCACGCTCACAGGCCCAGCGCAACATCTCCGGCTTCACCCTCACGCGGTCCATCCAGTGCCCTCCATCTCAATTCTACCCGTAGCCGGCCCTTCACGGATTCGCTTCGCGGCCTGGAGAATGTGTATGCTACGCGAAGCTGGGGGACGGCGAGCTCACAAGCAGACCCACCTCAACAGCCCAATGGACCCACCCTACGGTTCCTTGAGAGGTCGCAATGGCTCTTCGAGAGGTCGCAACGCCTCATTGTGAGCACTCAATGGCTCCTTGCGAGGTCGCAACGGCTCCTTGAGAGGTCGCAATCCCACATTGTGAGCTCGCAATCTCAGATTGTGAGGTCACAACGGCTCATTGAGAGCTCGCAATCCCACTTTGTGAGCACGCAATGCCAGATTGTGAGCTCGCAATCCCACTTTGTGAGGTCGCAATCCCGGATTGCGAGGTCACAAAGACAGATTGTGAGGTCGCAGAGTCAGATTGTGAGGTCGCAATCTCAGATTGCGAGCTCACAAAGTCAGATTGCGAGCTCACATTCTCAGATTGCGAGGACGCAAAGCCGGATTGCGAGGTCGCAAAGTCAGATTGCGTGGTCGCAATGCCGCAAAGAGAGCACCCAATGCCGCAAAGAGTCGCCTCAATCCCGCAAGGAGTGGCTACAATGCCGCAAGGTGAGGACCCTGCGTCACGATGCGAGGACCCAACGTGGCAATGCGAGGCCGCGAGGGCCCGATGTGAGATCGCGACCGCACGATTCCAGCCCTCGATCCCGAGGTACGACCCGCCAAGCCAGGGAGAACGGTACCCTGGGATCTCCTACGTTGTCACGAAAACACGGCGAGTCACACCCTAGTAATACAGAGACCTCTTAGCGAAGAGGTCGACCGGGCCCGGGAAGCGCAAACCTTGAACAGGCTGCTGCTCAGCAGCCAGGAGGTGTGCATGAACAGGCACGTCCTTTGGGTCGCGGTGTGCGGTCTCCTTCTCCTGACCTTGACGGGTGCCTCGGTGCCGGTCCAGGGCCAGACGCCCCTGCCGGACCCCAAGAATTTCGTCTCGAACCTCGACGTCCGGTGCTACAAGATCGACCGGCCCATCCAGTTGTTCCTGGATCATCTCAACCCGCTGTTCGTGGAGAAACAGTTGCCGCGGGAGTTCGTGGACCTCGATCCGCACCAGCTCTGCGTACCAATCTACAAGAACGGGATTCTTCCGCCGCCGGACTCGCTGCCCTTCCTCAAGTACGTGGACTGGCGGTGCTACGGCATCAACGGCCCGCCGCTCAACCTGCCGCTGCGGTTGACGCACCTCAATCCCGTGATCGCCGCCTGGACTCCCTTCAACGACGTCACGGTCCGGGAGCCGCAACAGCTCTGCGTACCGGTGGGGAAAATCGACCCGGCGACCGGTGTGTCGGCCGTCCCGCCGCCGGACATCCGGCGGCTGATTCAGTACCTGGACGTCAAGTGCTACCGGGTCGACGCCAACCCGACCGTAGACTGGCTCATCAAGCTCAACCATCTCAATCCGCTCCTCGTCGGCAATCCTCCGGATCCGGAGCAGGCCTTCTTCAGCAACCCGTTCCAACTCTGCGTGCCGGTGGCGAAGACCAACACGGCGGGACAGTCGGCCTTCCCGACCGACGACGTGCTGCCCATCATCCAGAATTCCGACGTCCTCTGCTACCGGCTGCGAGGCCAGCCGCTCAACCGCACGCTCAGGCTGGTCCACCTCAACCCCCTGCTGACCAATCAGCCCTCGGAGATCGTGCGCGTGACGGACAGCCAGAAGCTCTGCGTGCCGGTGGCCAAGTCCGATCCGCCTCCGCCTACGACCGGAGACGGCACGGCCAACAGGTGACGGCAGTTCCAACGCTCAACCCCCTCTCTCCCCGCGGCCAGGAAACCGGGGAGAGGGGGGTAAGCGCCGGGCCTGGTCTCAATCGAGGCCGTACGGCACGCACCCGGTGGCGCAGGCCTTGGCGGCGTAGCAACCGTTGGAGTAGACCTGACCGTTCGAGCAGATCACCGGGCTGTAGACGTCGGGACACAGGACGTTGGGATTGCAGCCCGCGAACACCGCCTGCGACGGCGCCGGCAGGGCCAGGGTCCCCGCCACGAGAGCGGCGGCCAACGCGAGCTTCAGAGTCAGAGACCTCCGGCAAAGCCGGAGGCTTGAAATCTGTGAGCCGCTCAAAGCGGCTGGGCCGCCAAAGGCGGCAGCCCTTGCCGCAGTTCTGCTGGATCTTCCGGGTAGGAAGCCTTCCCCCACCCGAGTTTATGGACTCAATAACGCCCCTCCCAAATCTCCCGACCTGGGGCGACATCGCCAGCGAGTCCCCCACCCTCCGGAACTGTCAAACTTTGAGAGTCTCCCCGGCAGAGCCGGGGGCTTACTTTTGAGTTATCTTCTTCATAGGACTCTCCTTTCAACTCAGGGCGGATGAGGGGCCCGGAGGGGTGTGACAGGGGCGGTGGCTGCAGCCGGACCTGCGACTGGCTCTGAAACGCACGAGCCGGCGAGAGCCAATATTATGATGTAAGCTTGGGCCGTTCGGGTCAAACGGAGAGAACATGCTAGGAATTCTTGGCGGCCTGGGACCTCTGGCCTCAGCAGAGTTCCTTAAAACTATATATCGTCTGAACCCCGTGGACTCCGAACAGGATGCGCCGTCCTGCGTGCTCCTCTCGGACCCTTCGTTTCCCGACCGGACGGAGGCCATCCTCAAGGGGTCTACCGAGCTCCTCGCCGCGCGACTCACCCGAGCTCTCGAAGAGCTCTCGAGCCGTGGAGCGGAGCGGATCGTCATCGCCTGCGTGACGATCCATCACGTGCTGCCTGTCGTCCCCGAGCGCCTCCGGCGACGGGTGGTCTCCCTCCTTGATCTGATCGTTCAGGAGGTCAAGGCCTCGGGACAGCCGCATCTCTTCCTAGCCTCCACGGGAACCCGCGCCGCCCAGATCTTCGAGCGGCACGAGGGATGGGGCTCGGTCGCGGAGTGGATCCGTTTCCTCGATGAGGACGACCAGCACGAGCTGCACGATTGGATCTACCGCCTCAAGCGGGGCGAACCGGCCGAAGATTGTCTCGCATGGCTCGAATCGCTGCCCTCCCGCTACGGGACGGATCGCTTTATCTTCGCTTGTACCGAGCTCCATCTGCTCCAGGAGCCGATCTCCCGGAGCACCGGAATCATCCAGGCGCCCCGCATCGTCGACCCGCTGCTTTCCGTGGCGCGGGATCTCCGGAAGCTCCTCTGAGCTCCTTCCCGACACCTTGCGGCGTCTGAAATGGGGCGGGAAGAGTCATTTGCTTTTAAAAATTGAAAAATTTTCCTGGAAATACTCAGTGAGCATTGGAGACAGCGCTTTCAGGGCATCCGCCGGAACGCGCCATTCTGGGGGGACGATAGCCTGAAGCCTTGCGCGGGCCTCCGGCTCGCAAGATTGCCATTTCCTTTCCCTGTCCTGGATCGGGTAGGACGGTATCGCACAGTCATCCAAAGAGATTTGAATTCCGAGGCTCTCAAGGGAATCCGTCACCAAAGAGCGCTTCCGGGAATCCGTGGAAACGGCATTCATATCGATCACGCAATCCGCAAAAGCAACGTTGTAGAGACAGGTAAGCATATAGAACTCATAAAACATCGGGTACAGCTCATCCAACTTGCTGAGCGCGAAGAGGCTGTAGAATTCACCTTCTTCCACGAAGCTCACGCCGCGAAAGAACGGGACGTCATATCTCTCCGCAATTTTTCCTAAAACCTTGTGCCTGCGATTCTGCCCGATGATCAGGCAGATGCCGGACACAAAGTAGTCATTCACCGAAAGAAACGACTGCCAGATATCCAACGGATTACGCAGCAGCAAGATAGTTCTTGGTTTGAAGTTCTTGCACAACCACCCGGACCGAAGCAGGGCACGGTTGAACTGCAGCACGGGGACCTGGCCGTTTAGCTCGGCAAATGAGATCAAGTTCTCAATGTAGCGGAACAATGACGGAGACCGCGCCTCGGGCTCGAGACAATACTGCTCATAGGAAAACACCTTGAGAAAGTGCTCGACGCCACCTTGCGCCCGCAGCGGAAAATCCTTCCAGAACGGCTCCTTCATCTCAGGATGGCGCATCTTCGTGGTGTATTCGGGAGCAATTTCCGTTTCGACGGGCCGCACAATCCATAGCGTCTCATTCAACGGCTCATAGTAAGCACGGTACCCGGGCAAATCGCGAAACTTCTTCCAGATATAAGTGCTGCCGGTCCTCCACATGCCATGGACGAAGACCGGGCGAGACGCCAAGGGGGGCCTACCTTCCGCATTCGTCATTGCGTCAAGAACCTCATCGTTGGAATCGGACCGTGCGGATCCTCTTTATTCATACCTGAGCGCCTCTCGCGGCTCGATGCGAGTTGCCCGGCGAGCCGGCAGGTAGGCCGCGGCGAGGGAGCAGAGCAGGAAAACCACCACGACCAGGCCGTAGGCCAATGGATCCCATGTCTTGGTTTCAAAAAGCAGCGATTCCATGAAGCGCGTCAGCGCAAGCGCTGCCATCGAACCAAAGATGACTCCGGCCGCGGCTGGCCGGACTCCTTGCAAGATGACCATATTTCGCAACTCGCCCGGTATAGCCCCCAGAGCCATGCGAATCCCGATCTCTTGAGTACGATTCTGGACGGAGTGCGCGAGAAGGCCATAAATGCCCAGGGCGGAAAGAATCAGAGCGATTCCCGCGAAGATCGCGAGCGCGGACATACTGAATTCGGTGCTTGCCGTGGACGCGCCAATCACCTGCTCCATGGACCGGATATCCGAGACCGCAAGGCCGCCGCTGGCTTGCCGAAGCTCTTCTTGAATCGCCCCGCTCATGGCGAATGGCTCGCCCTGCGTGCGAATGGCCCAGGCCAGGGGAATCAGACGACTGTTCATTGCGGTTACACCGTCGTTGACCTGAGCGATGGGAACATACATGATGGGTTCAGGATTCCGGTTGAGCCCCGAATCACGCACGTCTCCCACGACACCGACCACCTCGCGGGGCAACTCCTTGAACTGCGGACCGACGCCTTTTCCGATCGTAATCCTCTCGCCCAGGGCAGAGCCGCCGGGCCAGAACTCTTCAGCCATGGTCTTGTTGATGATGACGACACGGGGAGAGCTGGCATCATCGAGCTCGGAAAAAAAACGGCCTCGCACCAGAGGAATCCGGAAGACGTCGAAATAGCCTCGTGCGATGGGCCGCCAATTTCCACCGCCATGGTAGGGCCCCTTCTCCAAGGGCCTTCCCTCGATCGTAAAGGGTAATCCAAAGCTTTGCTCCAAAGGCAACATCGAGGTGCTTGCCACCGCCGCCACACCGGGCAGCGCCAGCAGACGCTGCTCGCTGTTTTGGATCAGTTGAGCCACCGCGGCCGTCTTATCGAACTGCGTCTCCGGTAGCGCCATCTTCATGGTCAGCACGTGGTGCGGATTGAATCCGGAATCGACGGTCTGTAGCCCGATGAAGGTGCGAATCAGCAGGGTGGCGCCAACGAGCAGAACCACGGCGATCGCCGCTTCCATGATTACGAGAAGCGAACGAAGCTCGTTTTCACCTATACCTGCCGAAGTCTGCGAGCTGCTCTCTTTGAGGTTGGTGGTGAGATCGAGCCGCCAACTGCTGACCGCCGGCAGAAGCCCGAAAAGTAAACCGGTTCCCAGAGAAACAAGAAGCGTGAAGCCGAGCACTCGCCAATCCAGCACGATGTTGGAGCCGTCGGGGCTGATCCTGGGAATATTTCCAGGATTGATGGCCAACAACGCACGGATGCCGAAATGGCCGAGAAATAGACCTAAGAGCCCTCCCGCAAGCGAAAGCACCACGCTCTCCGTGAGCAACTGACGGACGATATGCCCTCGCGTGGCGCCCAGAGCTACCCGGGTGGCGATCTCACGCTGCCGGCCAATCGCACGCGCGAGCAACAGATTTCCCACGTTGGTACAAGCGATCACGAGAACAAAGCCCACCGCGCCCAGCAGAACGAAAAGCGAGGGCCGAATGTTACCGACGAGAACGTCCTTCATCAGCTCAGCCGTAAAGCTTTCCTGCGGCCCCAGGCCTCGCGGGAAGATCCGGCGGAACTCTTCCGCGGTAGAAGTCAACCGGTCCCTTGCCGTCTGGAGCGTGACCCTGGGCTTGAGACGCGCCGCGACACTCAGATACCGTGCCTGGTCACGGCTATTCGGGTCAGCCTGGAGTGGCAGCCAGACGTCGGAAGGGTTTTCGAAGCTCGCTCCCAGGACTCCGATGATCGTGTAGGGCTCGTTACCCAGAGAGATTTTCTTCCCGGCCACCGATGGATCGCGAGCGAACCGTCGCGCCCAAAGGCCGTGGCTGATCACCGCGAGGCGAGGCCCGCCGGGCTGGTCATCCGCGGCCGAGAACACGCGTCCGAAAGCAACCGGAGCATCGAAAAGCTGAAAGTAATCGCTTGAAACGTACATCCCCTTGAGACGTTCCGGTGGAATGCTCCCGGTCAGGTTGAAGCCGGCTCCGCTCACATTGTAGGCGGCGACCCTCTCGAACTCACCCGTTTGCGCCTTCCAGGCCATGTAGGCTGGAATGGAAACGACGTTGCTGTTTCCCGCGCGCCGCGAAATCATGAGCTGGACGACACGATCCGGATCCTGGAAAGGTAGAGGACTGAGCAAAACGGTATCGACGATCGAGAAGATGGCCGTGTTGGCTCCAATGCCCAGCGCCAGCGCCAGGACTACCACGGCTGCAAAGCCTGGATCGCGGCGCAGGAGACGAAGGGCGTACTTCAGGTCTTTGATCAGAGTCTCCATAAACCACAAGCTCCTCTAGAGAATCCTCAGGATCGAGTCAGGCACGCCTCAGCGGCGGGTTACGACAATTGAACGCTGGCCGGGATGGGAAGCGCATGGTCGACCCGGATATCCTGTGTAATCTTACCCGACTCGAGCTTCACGATCCGGTCCGCGACCTTGAAGTACCGATCATCGTGACTGATCACGATAACCGTCTTTCCGGCTTCGCTCAATTTTTTGAGCAGACTGTAGTAGAAAACGTCCTTGAACTCGGGGTCCTGGTCCGCGGCCCATTCGTCAAAGACGTACACGTCCCGGTCTTCCATGTACGCGGTCAGCAACGCCAGCCGCTTTCTCTGCCCTTGCGAAACCGCCGTCGTGGACAGCGCTCCCTGCCGAATGCTCACCGTCTTTTCCATCTGCAGGATGGCGAGGTACTCCTGAGCCTTTCGGTCGAGGTCCGGTTGACGGATACCCAACAGACGGTCGAATACGTAGGCATCGGAGAAAACCGCCGAGAAGTTCTCGCGGAGACTGTACAGGCCATTCTCCGGCATGGGTTCCTGCCCCAGCAGAATCCTGCCTGAATCGGGCTTGTACAGTCCCACGATGAGCTTTGCCAGGGTCGTCTTGCCGCTGCCATTTCCGCCAGTGATGAAAAGCGTCTCGCCTCTTGGCACTTCGAGATCGATCGGGCCGAGCTTGAACGAGACGGCGTCATTCGGTCCACGGTAGCTGTGCGTCACCTGCTCGAGCCGGATCACGCTCCATTCCGGGAGCTTTACCGTGGGCTTGGCTTCAATCTCTTCCGGCTGGTGGGAGAGCGCCAAACCCAACTCATCCAGCTTCTGAAGCGCGACCGCCGCCCTACCGAGCGATGGCGCCATGGTCAGGATCACCATGATGGGGCTCATCATGTACAGAAGAATCAGAGCGAAGCCCATCTTGCTATATCCGGTGGTCGCGCCCGCGGGGAAATAGAACAGCAGGATGATGATCGAGCTGAAGAACAGCAACTGCTGCCACATGCCCGCCACTATGTAGCTGACGTTGCCGTTGAAGTCGTGGCGCCGGAATATGGCGATGGCAGGCCTGAACAACTCCGCAAAGAAAGCTTCGCGCCGGCCGCGGTGGAGCTTCAGCTCCTTGGTGGCGTAAGTGAGCGCCCGGAAGGCCTCGAATAACCTGTCCCTGGCCCCGCGCGCCACTCTCATCTGCTTGGTAGCAATCGAATTGGCGAATTTCGCGGTCAGCAGCGCGAACCCGAGCAACGCCAGGACCCCCATGAGAATGCTCACCGACAGCCACCCGAGGTAAGCGAGGCAACAGACGATGACGCCGCTGCTGAGACCGATGGCGAGAATCCCCGAGAATCCTGCCGTGATCGCCGAGACGTCATCCGTCAAGGCGGCAAGGAGTCTCCCGGCACCGATACGTTCCAGCCTCGCAAGGGGAGCGGCGAGAATTCGCCGGCTGAGCATCAGCACCAGCCGCTCCGTCGCGTCGTGGCCCAGCCTGACCAGCATGACCTGTGACACCGCGCGGCTCAGGGGAGCCAGCAGACACAGAGCTATCACCAACTCGGTAAAGAGAGACGTGGGCGCCCGGCGGTTCAACCCATAATGGATCGCCGCAATGATTCCGGCATTCGCAACGCCGCTGAGAATCGAGGCGGCAAGCGAAGCCAGGAACCTTCCGCGCGACGTGCTCCAGAGTAACGTTAAGAGTTTCATGATTCCTCCGATGCTCTTTGAAAAAGTTGCTCTTGCTCAAGCGAGCGGTGGCCGGCCGCCCTTGTCTACCGCCAGCCGGGACCGCAAAAATGCAGCGACCTCCGCTACGTGAGGAGGCCGAACGATGCCGTAATGGTTTGTGGGTATGACACACACGTCCGGCGCTTCCGGCGTGTAGTGTTGCCAGCCAAGCGTCGCATCCCCTTGATAGCGGCGAACCGACTCCTCGGCGGCGAGGATGCACAATTTTCCACTATACTGACCGCCAGCGTACTGCCGGTAAGCTCGCGCATTCGTCTGGTAGGTCCTCACCAGGCTCGATACCATCTCGGGCGGCATCCCTGGCGGCAGCAGATTTTGCTCGCGCAGTTGCTCGCAGATGTACTCCACCTGGTCCGAACGGCTCAGGTTCGTCCAGTCGCCCCGCGGAATCTCGAGCTCCCTCCCCATGTAGAATGCGATGTCGTTGGCCACGGTGAGAACCCAGCTATCTTCCTCGCTGGTTTCCTCTGGTTTGTACCGGTCCGGCGACCAGGTTACGACCGTGTCGATCACCGCGAGCAGGCCGATCGTATCCCCTTGGTCGGAGAGCTGCCTGGCGATCTCGAAAGCCACGACGCCACCAAACGAATGCCCGCCGAGGTAGTACGGACCGCTCGGCTGCACCGTCTTGATCCAGCCGATGTAGTAGGAGGCCATCTGCTCAACCGTCTCGGGCGGCGTAGCCGAGGCACCCAGACCTGCCGATTCGATTCCATAGAACTGCCGGGAGCCACCCAGCTCGCGGGCAAGGAATTGATATCCGAGCACGTTTCCGCCAATGGGGTGTACGCAGAAGAAGGGGCTCGGTTCCCCGTCCTGGATGAGCACCAGGGGCGACGGGCTTCTTTCGGAGACTTTTTGGGCCAGCACCATGGCGAGCGATTCGATGGAGGGGTGCTCGAAGAGTATCTTGAGGGGAAGCGAGCGCTCAAACCTCTCCATGATCCTGGATATCAATTGCACGCCCAGAAGCGAGTGGCCGCCCAGGTCAAAGAAATTATCCGTAACTCCGATCTGGCTGATTCCCAGAACGTCGCGCCAGATTGTCTCCAATTGCAACTCGATCATATTTCGCGCCGGCGCGAGCTCACCCCTTCGAGCGCCGGCCGGTTCCGCCTCCGGCAAACGCGGGCGATCGATCTTGCCGCTGATCGTGCGCGGCAGAGCCGCGAGCTCCACCCACTGAGACGGAATCATGTAGTCCGGCAGACGCTCAACGGCCCAACGCCGCCACTCACCCGCGGCGCTCTCCCCGCCCGCCACGAAAGCCACCAGACGCGGCTCGCCTCCCTTCCCTCCCCTGAACGCCACCGCGCACTCCCGAAGACCCGGCGCTCCCTCCAGCACGCTCTCGATC